>Ga0209780_1000275_pt1 | contig 25858 bp, 25 predicted proteins | sample WorMetexBAHAMAS2_FD_187384 | JGI IMG/M metagenome (GOLD analysis project Ga0209780, IMG submission 187384) | Marine gutless worms symbiont microbial communities from Max Planck institute for Marine Microbiology, Germany - Inanidrilus exumae... | ecosystem: Host-associated > Annelida > Digestive...
ATTACACCGGTGGATATAGAAACATTGAACAAATGTGTCAGCGGCTTGTAGAACAGTGGGGCGCCGAGCCGCAGAAACCAGGCCGGTAACTGATCTGGACCTGTAGCAGTGGCACAGAGGTGGTCGAGAAGGTTAAACATGCGCCATTCTGAGACGACTTCGGTGACATTAGATGTGGCAGTTTGTTTTCGCGGTGGGGGTTGGTAGCTGGTATCGGTCGAGATGGCGGCGTAGTGTTGATTGAGTGAATCGGCTGATATCCCGTCGACAACGTTGACCCGCTGCTTACTACCAGTAAGATGGCGATATGCTGCCCACATGTCCTTAGCGTTGCCCTTTGAGTCAATGTGACTCAGACGCGTTTTGTTGCGACTGGCGATATCCTTGCCGATACGCACGGTGAGCGCTTCGGCTTCTTCCACTCGTCCAGCGTGCATAAGTCTGTTCTTTCGGCGCAGCTTGGCCTTGATTCCCGCCGTCATGTAGTCCGGGTCTCTGGTTGTCATGGTGATTGTTCTTTCCGGATAGAAACTGTTCAGAAGTTGAAGAGCGGAATCGTAAAAACAGTCAAATAGAGATTGGGTGTCAGTGGAAGGGTCGTTACTGATGTCAAAGTCCAGCTTGGAGATATGCTGCAGGAATAAGGCATGTTGTGCCGGCGTGACTTGTCGATATAGTTTCTTTGTCTTCTCTTTGACAGTAAGCTGTAAGTGTTCAGCGTACGCAACTACAGCTTTGTGATCGCTGCGCATTACTGGCGTAACAACACGTATCGATTTGTACATTGGACTTGACACGAATATACGGTCGAGAATATTCTGACCACGAGTTGGCTGTTGCACAAGCTGTGTGAAACCGGTCCGTTCTACGACGGAATTTTCATCCAGCTGGTTGAAGTCGCCGGCGAGGACGACAAACGTTGATGGGAACACGGAAAACAGCTCGTTGTCCATGTTCATGTATCAGTGGAGCTGGTGTTTGGCAACCAGTGAAACCATGACTGTATTCATAAATAAGTCTTGGTTTCCGACCCTCCCACCACGTCCGTCAATCATGATGGCCTCATTCAGCTTTAGCTTCCAAAGAATTATTTCTAATAATTCCTATGCAAATGATGAACAGGGAGTTAATCCTGGGCAGATAAGAGGGTTTGACAGTGTCCCCTGTAAACTGTGACCATTGCTGATGCATTGATTAGCAGTGTCAAGGTGTCAGCCTCGCTGATATGAGAGCCGAAGCAATATATGTGGCTATAGGTGCTGAAGAAGTATCAGTCAGGTGGCCAGGCACTGAAGACGTTTGCATGTTGTCCATACACACCGTGCTGTGTAAGTTGGTACAGGTCATATCATTGCCAGAAAATTTTTGTAGAAATATAGAAATCCTGCATTTTGTTTGCTTACTGTTTTTCTGTGCTGGCAGCAAGTGTTCATGCCAAGCGGTCGGATGCTCGGTGGATCAGACGGCTTTAGCAACATGATCTATGCCCGCGGTAATCCGCAGGATTACGACGTGTGGGCGTCAATGGGAGCCACAGGCTGGAGTTACGAGGATGTATTACCATACTTCATTAAGTCGGAAAACAACCAGAACTCGTTCTTCAAAACATCACGTGAGTTGGATATATTTCTTTGTCGTTTTAAAGACTTTTTGAAATGAGTCTTATAAGAAAGTTTGTATTTCATGCTGATAATTTTAATCCTTTAAAAATGCAAAAAGTTGTTTAAAAGTCATTGGAATTTCTTGATTCAACTGCTATCAGATCTTCGCAAACGGCGGAGTCAAATTGATAAGGAATTTCATTGTGCATTTTCTGTGCCTAGTCTTTCACGGCTGTGATGTTCTGATCTGTGTCTAGTCTATCATGGAACTAACGGTCCGGTTATCGTCGACGACATGGCACGCACGTTACTGGCTGACAAGTTTGTTCTTGCGGGTCAAGAGCTCGGTTTTGATCACGTGGATGTCACTGCACAGAAACAGTTTGGTAAGTATGCAAACAAACCCCGAGCTCTGGCTGGTACTGTATTGGGACACCACATTTTCTATGCACATACCCACGTAGGAAGTACGAAGCATTATAGTGTAGGTCCCGTATACATGCAGGACAATGTACAATACAATACAGAACCAATTTATAGCGCACCGATTAGTCCAAGCACAAAACCGAAATCAGAGGCGCGAGAGGCGACGGCTACTGGGAGTGATCAGCATATGTGATGGAGAAAAGTTTGCATTTAAGGTGTTCATTATGTGCCATAAGGTTCGTACATGATTAACAACATCTCAATAAAGACAGGTTATTATTGCTATATTTGAACATATGGGTGCAGTTGTGTAGTGTCTTTAGTCGGCCATCTAGCAGGGTACGCAGAACTACGTGATTGACAGAATGCAGTGTGTGCGCCACTGAATCCACGATGAATGCCAGTTTGTAAAGAGGATGCCTTCATCGTTTCATAGGAAGGACCAATATTCAGTGATCTCATATCAGACTCGCTGGCTATGAGCCGTACATGTTGGGGTCTTTCTGGAGGTCACTTTCTGTCAGTATGTAAAACGTAAAGAAGCACTACAGGTAAAGGCGCCTTTCATTGACCTTTGGCAGTGAGGTGAGTTCAGATACTGCTGAGTCTGTGAGAGAAAATACTGTAAAGTAACGACATAGAACCAAACACAGAAATCAATTATTATTGAAGATCCGGTCTGACTACTAGTAACGTTCTGTAAAGACGTTGCTACCTAAGAGCAAACGTGAACTGCTATTTGTGAAATGATCGAAGTTTAGACTTCAAAAAGGACTTGAAAAAGAGCTTGGTACGAATTATTTGCGGAGAGAAAAACCTGGGAAACCTGGAGGAGTTGTGGAATTAGAGATAGGTCAGGAAAGAATCATAGATTTCATTAAAAGTCAGGGCTATCAGTATGACATATGGTTCATGAAAAATTCCACTCGCTGTTTGGACCACATAGTGTTTAATCGTCAGTCATTTAAGGGCATTTTTTCCACCGCAAATTGATCTTTCATTAACGTTAATGAGAGATCGACTCCTATTAATCAATGGGAGTTAGTGTCCCATTAACGTTAACGGAAGATTAAATTGCGCTGGAAAAACACCTGTAATGTGATCTTGGGTGTCATCTGCTGATGGCCAATATTAGCAAATAGCGTGCCTCCATTGCTAATGCTGGTGACATTGTCAAGTCAGGAAAGTGATCACTATACTTAAATTGATCCGTGACTTGTTACGTTGCTTCTCAGAACCGCAGTTGGTTATGACTCATGACCTTGACCCGGTCACGTGACATGCCTCAGCCAATCACAATGTAGCATCGAATGTAAACAAAAGCACGGCAGTAGCAGCATAAATGTATTACTTGCTCTGGACATTTTACGTGCTAGGTTTTTATGACGTTAGTTGTTTGTGATGAGGCGTGGCGCACACGTTGGCGACGGTGAGCTGGGGTCGACGGTGGAGTGTCGCAAACAGTTACTTACTGCCAGCAATGAACAGAGACAATCTCCATGTTGCTACGGGCGCCCATGTCAACCGGGTAAATAATCGCTGTCATTGTGGTTTTTTTTATCCATGTATCATATCCTCAGTGCTGTGTGGGACTTTTGATGGATGCTGGGTTTTTGATACCACGTAACTCCCCCGGCCTGTAACAGATCTGCTCTAGTATTAATATCCATATCCATATATTCGTACAAAATTCAAGTCGGCATATCGCAACGAGAGTACATTCAGTTAAAATAGACAGCAGATAAGGTCATAAATACACAATAAAAGTCAAGTTAATAAGAGTCTCTGTACAGCATTCTGATAATAAACAAAGAGTCATTGACGTGCGCAGATTTCCGTATTGATTGTCTATCATGCTGGCGCGGTCGTAGATTGCGGTTGCTAATCATCTTAGTAGTAGTAGTAGCAGCTGCAGCTACATTAATAGTTGTAGATTTATGCAATGTATAATTCATACTTGTTCTGTATGTTCATTTACCTCAAAAAATCGTCAAAATTGCGAATTTCTTCCACAGTTACAAATTGTTAAAAATCGTTAAAAATGAAAAGGTTATATTACACTGTGAAGTATGTAAGCATAAGACACTGGAATGACAGCTATGCAAGTAGGCTGTACACGGTCACGCACTACAAAAGTAAAATAAGACCTGATCAGCTACTGTCTCGTACATTTGAGGATGTTATTACCTTGTGGATAAAACTAAACTTCTGTTGGTCGCGGAAATTAAAATTTGAGAAAGTCAGAAAACAAGAATATTTTACAGGAAACAAAAATCGTTAAAAATTGCAAGTTTTTTTCCTGAAAGATAAAAATTATTCGGCACTTGTGGAACAACTATGGTGTGGTCACAAAACAGCCGTAGTTTACTGCATGTAGTTGTAAATGGCAAAGTAGCATCTGCTGGCTACCATTGAGTGTTTCTGATGGCAAACACAGGGCGTGGTTTTCATGACTCGCTGCAGTGACGCCACAGACAACTGCATTAAAATTTGAGAAAGTCAGAATACAAGAATCTGTTCCAGGACTCACTGCAGTGACTTCGCAGGCAACTGCAAAAAACGCAGCTCTTAGCTGATCGAGAAAAATGCTGCAAATGAAGCCCGTTAAACAACAGGACTCTGGTTGTAAATTAAACACTAACAACAAAGTTGCCATGTCTTTTTGCGTGTTTTGCCATAGATTCTGATAAGAAATGGAGGCGCGTACGGCGTCGAGTTTTTCCGCAACGACACGCTGACGCAGGTGCGTGCGAGGAAGGAGGTAATAATCTCGGCTGGTGCCGTTGGATCGCCTCACCTGCTCATGTTGTCAGGTGTTGGACCACGGCGGCATCTCGAAGCCTTTGATGTAAGTTGACCACAAATGCACCGTCACACACCCACTTATGGTGGGCGTTAGAAAATAACAGTTCAACAAATCACGTCTGGATTTTTAGGTTGACTCTTTGACAGAGTCGACCTAATAAAGCCGTTCTCAAATGTCCGTCTGTTTGTCCGTACGTCTATCTGTCCAATGAAATTTGGTATGTAGGTAGAGGTCGATGAGTGATGCCCGACGGTATGCAATATGACCCGATCCAAGGTCAAGGTCAAGGTCACGAGCCCTTCAATGTTGGAAATACAGCCATTTTCAACAGCTATCTCCCCCACTATTTATGACGTGAGCTGGCAACTAACCACAGATTCTTAAACTAGGCACAGTATCTAAATTTGATCGGGCCGGATTTTTGATATTTATCCCTAGTTTTTGTGTCACGCGACTTTGAAGTTGGCAGAAACGTCAGTTGTGAAGAGTCGACCGTCAGTCCCCGTACGGGGCTAACTTTTTTTAGTATTTTTACTACTGGATATATTGTTTGTGTAAAAATGTCTTTTTACTTAGGTCATTCACAGGTCACACCCGTATTTAAAAATTACCGTTACATGATTAGTCAATGCGTAGGTTGAATATCCAATCAGTCTCACACCAACTGGCGTTGCATTAGCTGCCGTTCTTCAGCTCTGTAGTACTTGATGTCATAGCTTCCGTCTGGTACCTGCATTATGCAAGTGCCATTGAATGGTTAGTTGAATTACTGACAGAATGTATCCCTTCAGTCATTCTTAACATGAATGCTATTCACATGTCAATGTCAACGCCGATGACGCTTCAGTCACTTGCCTCGCGAATCATTGTAGATGTTATACTTATGATAATGCCACCCTGGGAAGTCATGCATTTGCGGCTTCAGCCACGTCGGCCTGGAACGTCACATGGCACCCGTACGTCACCGTCTCTGACCACTTTCAGATCGCGCCTCAAGACCGCTATGTTCCAGTGATCATACGCGTAACATCTACAGTCAGCGTAACTGCAGTAAACTGTACCATGAACTTAAAGTACATATGTCACGTTAATGAACATTTGTTCTACAGCTACTACTACTACACGATGCTCATGGCTAATACCCGCACATCACTAGCACCCCGCGGGTAAAAACTACTACTACTTTGTTTCATTGATTATAATCCTAAAGGCGCGATATAACTTAATTTATGTTAGATATGCCATTAAACTGGATGAATTGATTGATGGATCAATCAGTTGACCAATTCGATCTGGTCAATTGATTGGTTGAGTGTATTTCTGCAGATTCCAGTTCATGTTGACTTGCCGTCAGTCGGTCATAACCTTCAAGATCACATTGCTGTCGTTGGTCTGGAGTATCTTCTCACAAACAAGATCGGATCCAGCGAGCCAAAGTCAAAATCGCTCACGGCGCTGTTTGACTACTTTGTTTTTGGCAAAGGTGATTTTCGCATTTATGTGTTCTCACTGCCCAACGGTGTCGGCAAAATTATTTTGTTTTCGGGCTGTCTGTCCACCGCGTTCGTTCATTCTTCCAGACAGATCTTGTTGCCGCGATATTTCATGAATGTTGGCCCGTGTTATGGCCATGAAACGGTCTTGTGTGTATCTCAACGGTATGTCTGACGCCGTGACTTTATTGCCGGACCTGAGCCCATCAAAACATTCCTGTGGCACAACTTCACGTTCTCCATCATTAGATCAACTGCACGTATTAGCAGTCATGGATTTGCCGTCACCAGTACACAAGCTTTGAGCCGTCTTGCTTTTCATATCCATTAGCTTCACGACTTGACATTGGAATAGTTTCAATGGTCACCAAAGACGCGTCTTTACATCAAGACTCTGATGCCAAATGACTGATGCTTTTAATATACTGGTATTTTTCTTTTAAGGTTGACTCTTATGAGTTGACCTAATAAAGTGGGTCTCAAATGTACGTCCGTCCGTCCGTCCATTCATTCAAAATGTTTCTACGATTTCAATGAAATTTCGCGTGTAGGTAGAGGTCGACTAATGATGCATGACGGTATGCAGTATGACCCAATCCAAGGTCAAGGTCACGAGCCCTTCAGAGTCGGAGATTTGGTTATTTTCAACGGCTGTCTCCTCCCCCCTAGCAAATGACCACGGATTCTTAAATTAGGGCACAATACTTACAGCTTATCGGGGCCCGATTTTTAATTTTTATCCCATTTTTTGTGTCACGTGACTTTGAAGTTGGCAGTAAGTAGGAGTTGACCGCCAGTCCCGTATGGGGCTAATTTTTTATTATTTTTAATGTGTATTTTTCTGTTTTATGTGATCTGTGGTCGTTGCCAGGGATGCTAAGTTCGACCGGCTATGAAGCCGTCGGGTACTTTCGCTCACGTTACCAGCCTCAGACCGAGACTCACCCGGACATTCAGCTGTTGCTGGCTACGTCACTGTTCGGCAGTGCGCTCTCCAATGATCGGCTCAAGACCATTCGCGCCAAACTCAACATGAACTCCAAGGTAACTAGAAAAAATCGTATCGACATGCAGACCCACGCCGGCAATGGCCGCAGGTAGCATAGGGTTACGTAATACCGGCCATGGTGACTAGCAACTGTGAGACCATGACAGTTTTTGTAACCGTGTGACCTTGACCTTTGACCTCTGGGTCAATGCATGCCAATCGACTGCTATAGAGTATACGTGTACCATTGTACCAAGTTTGGTGTTGATAGCTCAGGCCGTTTTACTGTTAGAGTGTGGACAAACAGACAGAGAGATGCGGAGCTCGTGACCTTGACCTTGGCAGCAGAATAGTTGTTTTGTAAGGCGCCCAATGCCAGGAAGGCAGTTAGTTTGTGCTAACGTCAGCTCATTGATCGACCAATAGGGACGTCACTTCTTGTCTATTTTTAGAAAGTTATTTGGTAAGATAGATTGAGACAATAGGGTACTAGCTAGACCACCTCTGTATGTGCTGCGAGGCTTTAATGTTCTCAGATTTGTTTGTTTATTTACTTATTCCTTAATTGTTTACTTCCATAAGAACAGGCCTGTTCCGTTGCCAGGCCAGAGGTCGTACGAGGCAACCAAACCTTGGTGCAGTCCAGACTGGCAGTGCTGAGGTCAGCAAAGTCAGAACGATTGTGAAATTGTCTGTCCAGTGAAGCAGTGATGACTTCGCTGCCGGCAGCTGCACCGATGGAAAAATCTTCGCTGAGTGCTAAAAATAGACGTTGTTATTTTACGTTTGTTTTGCGAACTGGACAAGACAATGGAACGTTTGGTTTTTGAAAGTAAGAAAAATAAAAACAACGCATTTGAAAGTTATCAGATAGCATTCACACTAAGTTGAAAAACTGATAAATTTACTTGTCGTATGCCGACATGTTTGTTTTTGTTTACGTCAGTCAATGACGTAATGTCTATTTTTAGAACTCTGCTGTTTGTGCTGTTTTCTGTCGTGCGAGTAATCGCTGACTTTGCTGCCACCAACAGAAAAGTTGCTGGCAGTCTGAATGTGCCCCTGGCTTTAGTTTTGTGTGTGTTTATTTTGTGTTATAATGTATGTTTTGTTGCGGATGCATGTTTGCTTTTGTTGTGGTCGATTTGACCAGGCCTGGTCACTGGTTGGGGTTAGTGCTGTGAGTAGCCTTCAGTGCTGAGTGTGACATGAAGTCCAAATGACATAAGCAAACTGAACCAGCTATCTTCATGTTATCAGCCAGTTTCCATGTACATCTGGTTAGCCAGTTACTTCGTATACTTGATCCAGGTGAGAACCTTTGCGGATGAGTCACGTCATCATCATAATATTTAATTTCAAAACAAATCTGCAGAAAAAAATATAAATACAACACAGGCAAGGCAGAAAATCCAGGGATCATCAAAGCTGGCTGCCTATTGTAGGTAAACTCTGAAGACTACAAATACAGAATTGCAAGGAAAAGCAAAAAATACAAACAATAGCAAAAAAGTGCACAGTGCAGGAAAAAAAACAAGCTCTTTTATTGCCTGATTGTCTTCAATCCATGTATTGTATTGAGCAGATAATTACCATGCGCCATTGACCTTTGACCTTTGACCACTAGCAGAGTGTTCGCAAGTGTAGATTTTGCACTGTATTTGATTTAGACAGTACGTTTTTCTGCATCAGTTTTTCAACAATATGTATACTTTGCATGATCTCGGTTCATTTTTAAAATTTGGCCATATTTTTGTTTGCTTTTAGCTTTTCTTGGTTATTTTTTATTGTGTATTGTTCTTATTATTATGCTTAGAGGCCGCCTTGGAGACGCTGGATAGTTAACAAACTTGAAATGATGACAAAAATGGCAACGCATTCATTGCACTTAGTATAAATATCTTAGAGCATGTGTGACTTGGTAGTTAATACAGCGTATGATTTACTTGTATGATTTACCTGTATGATTTACCTGGATTGCCACTACCAGTCGTTGATGTGATGGGTATGGCACCTGGCTGAAGCAGCTCCATTGCTCCAGAGTCAGTTTCCATGTATAAGCCGGCAACTGGCAAAATGCATTCTTAACAGACATCATTTTACGTTGTTATCAGCACTTTTTATTTTATGACAGTTGGTTTACTTACTGTTTGGTTTGCACTATTTATTTTTGAGGTGTTTCTGGAAAGGACGTCCATGCAGGCTGCTACATTGCGGAGTTACTTGACTGAAATGTCCTGTCATCATTAGCACAGACAAGGTCAGGCCTCTGGTCCACAGACCAATATTTGTGACCCTTCTTGCCTTACAAGTTCAGTAGTCCAATCGCTTTGCGTGAGTTTTGCATGCTGCTTTTTATGGCCGCTGTAATTTATTTATTTTACTTTTTTATTATTTTTTATTTTTTCAGCATAGATGAAAGCCATGGGATCTCAACCAAACCTGTCCACTAGGTCGGAAATGGTGTCGATTTACAAATGCCCCCACCAAAATTTTGGTGCCGTTCCCCAAATTTCTGGCACAAAAAAACATCAAACTCTGGACCACTTTTTATGCGACTTCCGCACTTGACACTGCTTATCTCCGGAACGAAACGTCGCATCGACAAACAAAAATGCTATTGTCGATCTACAGTATGTCCCCTAGAAGTTGACCTACTTTCTGTGACCTTTGACCCAGAAACGGCCGAGATTTGTTTGCTTATTTTGGCCCACCCTTCGGCGGCCATTACGTGGCAACCGTCAAAGTTGTGACATGTCTAGTTGTTATGTTTTTGAATAGCCCTAGCCGACACGATTTGGTGCATTTTAGCCTTAAAATCTGACATCTTGTGGCAACAATTGTAGTGATTTTCCTGAGAATCAACTGATGAAATTTTGTGCGTTTTATGCAGTATAAGTCCCTAAAGTAGCTATCGCTGTCCGTTTGCATATCAGTCGTAGGCTACAAGTGATGGTTAGTTTAGGGATGATGTACTCTGTTAGAGGGGGACTGGTTTTGGGTCAGATGAGGGGATGTTATCTGAAGTCAGGGGTCTACACCCCCCTAGAGGGGGGGGGTCGGTATAACATACTGCATCTGGTTTTTGACTGTGATTGTCCGATAACACCAAATGACCTGTATTATGATCATAAAATGGTCGTGGGTGTTTGGTTCGGAATAGTTTTGAGTTGTAATTATTCACGTTTATGTAATGCTTTCGTTGGATTTTGTTTGCGTTAAAGCTTTGAATTGTTGTCGGCTATTATTTGTCCACTTTTGTTGTATATTATTGTTCCAGTTTTGTATGAAAGCATGATTAAAGTGGCTTGCTGTCTAGTGGCCAGTCAGCCTACCTTATGCAATCAGGATATGAGATAAAAACTCAAACGCATATATTAATGGTTAGTCTTGCGTGCTGACAATGAAGTATCTATAAATCAGTGCTTTGATATGATCTTGTCGGCTATCAGGCTATGTGATTCGTAGGAATAAATAATGGTGTCCTGAATGGCATACAACCAAATGTGCCCTAGAAATAAAGGCAAGTACAAACATTTCTCTTGTGCCACTGAATCTGGTCTTGCACCTCGAAATGTGCCTCTGAATAAATTATTCTGCATGTAAATGCCCTGTATGGGCTGCGAGGCTGTATTGCATCCTGAATTATTTGTTGATTCCGGCACTATGTAAATCGTTTTCTTACTTACTTACTTACTTCCTTAAGAATAGGATTGTTCCGTTTCCAGGCCGGAGGTTGTAAGAGGTGACCAAACTTGGCTCGAGTTTTTTTTGCGTTTATTTTGTGTTATAGTATATTTTGTTACGGATGCATGTTCGCCTTTGTTGTGTTTGATTTAGTTTTACAGTACTTAGCCAAGAGATTAGCTGGAAACAACGTCTCCAAAATGACATATTTTGTGCCATATGGGACATAAGATCTTAACTCAGTCCATAAGTCAAAGAATCTCACGTTGCTGCCCAGAGTAAGCCTCTAGAAAGACTTGTTTTTTTCCGCGTGTAGGTATTTAAAGACCTGTTTGGAGAGATGATGTACAACGAGGGCTTCAGCCTGCGTCCAGTGCTGCTTCATCCTCAGACGCGAGGCGTCGTCCGCCTTCAGTCACGTGATCACGCGGAGCATCCGTTGATTGAGCCCAACTACCTCGCGCACCCTGACGACATCAAGATACTGGTCGAGGGTAGGAATTGTTTCGTTCTGTCGTTGTCGATCGCACTGTTCTTGGTACTTGTGGTGGTTCGGCGCTGGGCATATCATCCAAGTCACCCTACATTGAGACCGGTACTATTGCAGTGGGCAGCCGTCTTCGAGTGAGCATACCACCAGCCACCTAGTTCAACTCAGCTTCTTAACCACAGTGGTATGGGAAATGAGTACCGGCCAAAGTGCGGTGATGCTCTGCGACTGGGGAGTAAAGGCAGGATGGCTCATTCCATTCGTGGATAAACGTGTGAGCTGGCAGGTAAAACTTTGTGATCCCTCGTTAGCGTTAGGGCATTAGAGGTGTTCACGTAATTGCGCTTTACAAATCGATATTTACTTACTTACTTGGACCCACCTGAGGCAGCCCCTAGAGCGCCACGTTTTTGCACGGCACATTAATGTGACCGACACACAGACAGACACATAGACCACGCTACGTGTGACGTCTGTAAGAATAGACCACATCTTGTTTACTGCGTGCACGCAGTGCAGCGTAGAAATGACCGTTAAACGGCAGTAGCATATTATAGTAGTAATAACAGCGAATATCTTTGTTGTATCGCTCTTGCCGTGGCTGATCCTGCCAAGTTCCGAAAACTGTTGAAATCACATTATTTTAGGGCTGCTTTCAACAGTCATGTTAAGCTCATAGGCACGGAAAGGAAAGGACGAGTATTTATATGGCGCCATTTATACTGTACATCGTCTCAAAGCGCTCTGACGTGGATCACACGGTTTTACCTGCAAATAACACTGTGCCTGCCTTTCTGTCGTAAGCGTTCACCAGATGGCGCCACCCCTAACTGAGGTAGCAGACACCCAATTGCAGCTTACTAGTCATCTATCGACCCCGAAGGGATGAAAGGCTGAGTTGGCCTGGTTGGTTGACCCATAGCGGACACTTTACCCACATAAGTGGTCACTCGACAGCTACAGGTCGAGCGCAGGACAGAGAAAGTACGCCGGCCGAAGACCGACGTTCTACCGCTGTGCCACGCAACTGACTTTGTAATGTTGTATTTTCTGTAATAGGTGCACTATAGATTTCCTCATGAAGATGATGATGATGATGATGATGATCTGATTGTGTTGTAGCGATGCAGTTGGCGGAGAACTTCACGCGCACTCGGGTGTTCGCGGAGCTCGGGACGAGGCCGACGGGTCGTCGTCATCCACAGTGCACAGTCGCTGAACTCCAGTCGGTCGAGTACCTCGAGTGCTTCGTCAAGCAGAACACGATGAGTGGATACCACTTGGCCGGCACATGTCGCATGGGCGCCGCCGGGGACCACGCCGCTGTCGTGGACCCGCAGCTCAGGTCAGCCGCCGCATTCGGGAAATTACAAATACTACTCCCGTACTACCCGTAGTGCTAAGTAATTAAGATAAATAAGTAAGTAAAAACGATTAACGTGTCCGTGCTGACAAAAGTCACTTTACAGGCATGACATAAATGCTGGGGTATCCGCAACGGCCATCCGTCTCAGTACCAACCGGGTGCGATGAAGAGGTACTTGCAGTGGTCGAACTATAAAAGTAGCGGGGGTGGGGACGACGCCGAAAGCGCCAAGACTTCGACGCCATATCAGCCAGTAAGACTTTTTAATAAGAATGCTATATAAAAACAGCTATTGACAACACATTCACAATGTTCTAGCAGTACGATTGACATTTGTGTTTCATTATCGTTTTTCCCATTTTCTACATTTATGTTTGTGTTTTTTATTGTACAAGTTGCGCATGCCAGCTTTTATTAAAGAAACTATTGATTGATTGATTTATGGGGGTCCGTAACCGCAGTGGGGGGGGGGGAATCCCCCCTCGCCCCCGGTAACTCGAGCTGATGTGACGAACGCTGCTGTCATTGAGCTAAGCCACCGAAATTGACCGAACCAGTGGACGAACCATCTAAGTCGGATTCACGTGAAATTGACAGGTTTATGTGTGTGTGCAGTGGCATAACTTTGGTCTGAAAAGTGAGAGGTCCAAGCAAAATTTATTTATCTTTTATTTATTTTTTTAAATGGCCCATCAGGCCACTGACATGCTACTAAAATACATGTATAATACAATACAGTAAAAAATTACCAAGAAATGAAAAGAAAAATGCATATAGCAATAAAATCATTCCATAATGGTCAAAAATTTCTGACTTGATGTACTTATAAAGTGGGGGTCCATCCTCCCACTCCAAAGAAGTGGGGGTCCGCCCCCACTAAAATTACGCCTATGTGTGTGAATGTGCAGAGTTCGTGGAGTGAAGAAGCTGCGTGTAGTCGACGCATCGGTGATGCCGCGGATCATCTCGAGTGATCCCAACGCCGCGGTGATCATGATCGCTGAGAAGGCGGCCGACTTGATTCTCGGCCAAGTGACGGTTCGGAAGTTCGGCGAACGAGATCCGCACCAAGTGTGGCACGAACAGGTTCACAAGCGCGACGAACTCTAGTTGACGGACGTGACCGAGACGCCTTTGACTGCTGTGCACTGCAGTCAACAGCTGATGGAGAACCATCTTGATCTCACGCACGGTGCCAAATGTGGAGAAATGAGAAAAAATATGAAGAATAACTAGAAGATAGCTTCAATGCAGCCGTGGATACAGAAATTGGATTTGGGAGGGGGCACCTGCAGTGTCCATTTGTCGGGTGCCACCGAGCCTGGATGCCAAAGGCGTCAACTCGAGAGCAAGACGCAGAAGGCGTTGAGGGGTTGGGGAGTGAGGGGGTATCCCCATCCCCAGACTAGAGGGTCTGGAGCGTCGTAAACTTCCCCAGCGGAGTCCGGTCAGAGCCCCGGCCTAAGTCGAATTTGGTAAAATCTTAATGCCAAAGAAAGCCGTCTGGTGGTACGTATTTTTAAAAATTTGTCGTGATTTTGCCGGCGTGGGTCTTTGCACTCTTGTGAGTGCCGACATCTTCTGGTTTACTATGTATCAGTGATGGGCGATTAGGCGAATGTTAACTGCAAAAAGCAACTTTTATTTTAACCTGTTATATATTGAAATGTGACCACACCACGTAGATGGTTGTTCGGTCATGCAGCTTGTTGTGCTGAAAACGATTCAACGCGCCACGCTGTGCGGCACTCGACCTGGTGTGAACGCAGCTTTAATCAACAACTATCATGCTATGTTGGTCCTTATTATCGGGCAGAAATGTACGCTGGCCGCGTCACATGCTGCCCCCTGGTGAGTCAGGGTGAGTATGCCGACGGGACAGACGCCAGACCGGTACATGAAGCTTTCTGCTACGGACGCGGCCAGCATACAAACCCAGTCAACTGCTGTCTGTTAGCATTAATATGCAGTTCTGTTCTATGCACTGTGATTTCTTCTTTGTCCGTGAATGTATACACACTGCATTTAGACTGTGCAAGAGCTATACTGCTAAAGTACCGACGTTAACTTATTTTCGCTGCTGACAACTAGGGCTGTGAATTGTTTGCATGCTTCTGCTCCTTTACACTGTAATATCGATATATTTGTAATGATTTTTGTACCTGCTGTTCGAATGAATGAAATGTAATCATCGTGTGTTGTAAACTAGTCAGAGACAAAATACACAACACCGAATCGGCAAGATTTACAGCATTGTGCATTGATGTACAGCGTGACCCTAAAATAGACCCGTCTTTATGGGGTGGTTCGGTGGTACTGCGATGCCAGGGGGCCCCATGTTTCACAGGGGCCCCATGCGTCCCATCCCCGTCACTACTCGACCGAGAAATTTGGTGGTTGGCTTTACACATCAGGCTAAAAATAATCATCACCATCACTAGAATTTATGTTGCGTCTGCTACATATAAAATTATGACCACCAAAACAATCTGTACACGCATGAGGATAAAAATAGCACAGATATACCATAATGCAGCTGCACCCTGGCGGTGTGGGGTAGAGGCCCTTCAGGTGAACAGGTGCTCCGGGGCGCCATGCTAGCAATAGATGCCGCCGCCCAAACAGGTGACATTGTTGCAATTAATATTAATGTTTATGTATCTGCTCCGCATTTTGTGTATTTTATTGACGTAAAGTTGCAAGTGTGTTTCACAAGGAAAACAGATTTTTTGTCGGTTTCGTGTGCTTTTATAAATCTAGTCACTGTAAACTTGTAAAGCAATTCTTTTTATTTCTTATATAGCGTGCTGTGTGTGTAGCTGTAATCTGTTCGCATGTGCAGTCAGTATGATGAAAATGCTATCATCATACGGATACTCGCATCACTCAATATTTTCTTTCTAAACATGTTGTAATATTTAATTACTTTGCCTCTAGGAAGCGTTGTGAAGTATCGTGTTGAGCATGTCTGTAGTTTGTTTTGTCTATTTGCTCACATATCTCAAACCACATGTCAAGATTTCACTAAATTTTCTGCACACCCTACCTATGGCCATGGCTCGATGCACCTCTGATGACATTGCAATACGTTATGTACTTCCGGTTGTGTATGACGTCATGTTTTAGATAATGGTGCCAATAGGGCACTTTCAATGACGACGAGTTGCTGTCTAAGATTGCCTTGTTTGAGTGTATTTGCAGTGTTGTTTTGGTTGCTGAATATGATGGTCATGATATGAGATTTCATGGACAGTGACGTTTTACCACGCATATGCTACGGCCTGTGTCTGTCACTGTCACAAACCAGTGTTCTGTCAAAATGGCTAAAGATATCATCATGCAAACAACACTGCAGCACAATTGCCTGGGTATTCTAGTTCTCTGATACCAAAGATCATAATTGAAATTCCGATATGATCACTTCTAACGGGGCGCCAAATGCAGGTGGGTGGGTGGGTAAAATTGCATTTTTGACCAGTTCAGACTTGGCTCAAACACTGTACCGCTGAAAACTTGTCCATCCGCCACCATCTTAATTTTTCGTCAACTTCAGGCCAAATCCCTGACAGTGTTCCATGTTTCCAGATAAGTCGTTACCCTGCATTCTGCCTACCAGAAAATGACTGTTGACGGTGTATGCAGACGGCAAAGAGAACACAGAATATCAGTGCAGATGTAACAATGATAGATGGATACAAATACAGGCATAAGTGCAACATACAATACACCTTTATTTCAGACCGTTATTTAACAATACACGAACGAGCCCTTGTAGTTTTATGGAGTAACAACAAAACGGTTAATTTCTGCGCACACAAAATGCGCTAAGCTTATTACACAAATACATAAAATCAGTTCCTTGTAAACACGCATTAACAATCGGCAACTTATAATTACTAAATGATGCGGATCACTATTGTTGCAGAACAACTTTCTCGCAGCACAATAACGGTAAGTAAATTATATATCTATCAGGGTACATCACTAGTGCCCAACCTATTTCGCAAGGAAAACAGATTTTTTGTTGGTTTCAGGGGAAAATGCCCGATTTTGCAGTAGTTTTTCATCTGTTAATGTTACGTTAATGCACAGTGGCGGCGTATGCTTTCCGCCGAGGTGGTGCAAGATGATTGTTGGCGCTCTCCTCCCCCTCAGCATGGCAGATGAAAGAATTTTTGTTAAGGTGACGCCATATGAAAGAAACTACTTCCTGTTCAAAAAATTCAGTAAGTAACAAACGCCGCGAATCTGTGATTATCCAGATGTGTGAATTTCTTGTGACTGCATTTGATGGAAGCGAGTATTGAATGTATAGGAAGAAAGAGATAAACATGACAGAATGTTGATCGACTTGTTATGAGCAAAGACCTGTATCATGCGAATGAGCAACTATCCATTTGGCTTGATCGCATAGACGGATAGTTATAATTAGCGTTATAATTACGGACCACGCACGGCCTGGATGGACAACATCAGTACGTGGACAGGACTTCCCGTGGAAGAGTTAATCAGAATGACAGAGATAAATGGAGAAAGTACATCCATAGTGTGGCCAGCCCTTGGATGGAGGATGGCTAAAGTACAAAACAGAACATTTGAAAAAATTACTCAAAACAAAGTGCCGCCCCCTGCAGGTGGCCACCCGGTGTGACCACGCCCCTCACACCGCCACTGTTAATGCATATCACAGTCTACGACGCGAGCACCAATACTGGCAGCAGTTTTAGCCACTGTCAACTCTCAATCGTCGTCCAAGTAAGAACAGTTTGCGCCTCAAACAAAATCCAACATAACCATACGATACACATCCAACAGTAGCTAGCCTGTAATAATTCAGTTTATCATTCTCAGTTGTTCACTACAATGTCAGTTACTGAATCCGGTGTTGCTTCAAAGAAACATGTACTTGACTAATGGTCTTTTCAGTTCTTATCACTAATGATTATTTTGTTACGGAGTGCTACTGTCAGCTGGGTTCAACTGATGCATCCATGCTGTTAATCAAGTCTGCATACAGTTGTCGTTTCTAACAGATATATGAACAAACAGTAGTGAGAAATATATGCTAAAAATATGACTGTATTAATAAAATGTGTTTTTATAAGCAGATGGAGAAACTATAAAATCTCATGGAATTTACTGAAAAGCTGCAAATTATGCAAAAACATGGTGGCTGTGAAATAAGAAGTTAGATGATGTGAAAAAATACAGTATCATTAGACTGCTTACTTTCTTAGCAACATTTCTGCCGAATATTGTTAAAATCGGTTGATGTACGCTGAAGTTACAGGAAGCAGTGTAGTTTTTTATACACAGTGTATATGCTTCCTTAACCTACAGTGTTAGTCCCATTAACGCTACATTAACTTCGCTTACCTATGTACATGCATCAAAGTCAGTGGCGTATTCGTTTCTCCATCAACGTTCACTGTTACCATAGTAACAGTGGGTACAGTGGGTAATTCTTCCCATAAATCATCAAATTCTGAGTTCCTCTTTTACTTCAGTTTGTGAGTTATTTTTAAATAGTTAGTCAAAATTATGCCCTTCAATAAATAACAGGACATTGAATTCTGTGCAGTAAATAAGTAAATGTAAGCGAAGTCGGTACTTCGTAGCGAAATTCGTACTGCTATACAGCCCATTGAAGGAAAAACACGATGTCATCCACAAAACCGGAAGTACAACCCCCAATTCACGGCCGATAACAGACTCATCCAACGCTTGTGTGCCGCTGCATGGACCAGTCCAATTCACAATTATTATGGGGTATTAGGCTTGTCGGGCACGTTTCCCAAAACATTTCCCCCTCCCTGTCACCCCCACATAACACACTGATCCTTGGGCCAAGCCCACTTATCATCCCAAACGGCATCTCGATGCTATGCTGTACAGTGCATTTTCAATGGGGAAGAAAACCCCCAAAATTGCCCCTTTCCTTGGGATTTTGTCACCCCGCCAGAGGAGGACCGAGCCACAGGCAACATGCATAAAAAACTGGTAAAGATCATGCGTGTGGTTCCAGAAATATCCTCGCAGACAGACAGACACACAGACGTACTCGTTACAATACTTCACAACCGCTCCCACGGGCAAAGTAATAAGTTAGCTATAACACGGCACAGAGAAGATAAGCAGAATAGGTATACAAGCAGAACAAGCACATCAAATAGCATTATCACATACAAATATCCTAATGCTCCATGTCCACATCTGAAAGACTTGATAAGTCGTCGGTTTTAAGCGGAAAAACCGACGTCCAGCCCATCGCAAACTGTGCAGTACTGCCCGAGGCTGCGGCAGACGCTTCCACTTTCATTTCTGCCAAGTTGCTCACCGTTTCGTCAAACGAAGACGATGCTTCTCCGCAGTTGGATTCCGGACTTGGCGGTGGAGCGTCCGATCCTCGGCGGAAACTCGGCTGGTCAGACGGCGACGAGACGGTTGAGTATGCGGCAAGCATCAGTTCTCGGTCATCGCAGAAAACTGGCTCTTCTTGCGAGCTGTCTGTAAGTTGACTGGCGGTCAGCATGGAATCATCAGAAAACAAAGGCAGATTGCGGTTCTCAGGTACAGCTGCAGCGGCTACATCCGATGCCAAATCTATCGCACCCATCTCCAACTGATTCCACGCCAACGGTGACAGCTGTGTAACCATCACATTCGAATAATCATCCTCAAGTATGGCCGAAGAGTCGAACGTCGGCTCCAGTATCGGAGATGCTTTTGAGTGGAATGAAATCAGTTCAGCTGCTGTGTTTTCTAGCTGATCGTCATCCGTACCCAGAAACGCAGACGGCTGTGCAGACAAACCCGAGTTCATGTCGGAAAAAAGTGATCTGGTCGAAAATGTGTCCATGTTGAACAAACCTTCGGAGAAAACGGTTGAAGGAAACATGGAATTGTCTGAACTAGGTGTGTAAAGGTCTTCGCCGCTGAACAGTTTGAAACTATCGAATTTTGCTTCCTCGACGGTCTCAAAGCAACTGGACGATAAAGGCACGGTACTCGTGTGTGATTTACGGATGGAATCGACAGAAGAATTGGGAGACTTTCTGTTTCGTCGCTGTCGTTGGACGACGAAGGATCGTGTATCCATGGAATCTGCACGATGTCGTCCTGAGCCGGAGCCTCGGGGCCATCTGACTGCTGACGGCTCAGATGGGTTAATTGTCCACCATGAACTTTTACCGTCACAATGAGGCACTCTTACAAATTTCCGATGCAGCGACAAGTTGTGCCGAATTGAGTTCTACAACAAACAGAAAAACCACTTTAAAAACACATATTGCAAGCAAAACTTGGAGTAATGAAATGTATATTTTAAGGCCATTAAAAGTGGGATCATTTCTTACTAGTCTAGGAGCTTCAGCTCCAGACCCACCTGTCTATTATCACACTGCATGCTCTCCTCCGTCCTGCCCTTCCCTGCAGCTATGGCTGGGCCATGGATGCCTGCATCTGCGGCGTGTGCTGATGATACTCGCGAGCCCCACTCAGTGTGACCGATGGACACCTCATCGAAAATAGTAGTGTAAGATTCTTTACCCTTAACTAGTCACCCATCACCGCCACCAACGCCTCTGCATCTTCTCATCCCACGCTGCCGTTATTATTATTGAAACAATTCTGAAACCACACTTTGGAATTAGGTCAGTAATCGTGCTCATTTCAATCTTATCAATTCTACTGTAAGAGAAACTTAACACATCCATCATACCTTGCAGTTTCCTACAAGAGACATTGTATTTACCAGTAGATTGAGCTAGTCTGATAACTCTTTCTATACTATTCTGTTGATTTCACCAACAGACAGGAGGAGAAGAAAAGAGGAACAGACAGGACTCGATTGAGGTGTTTAAGATCATTAAGGGGATAAGTCGTGTAAGTGCCCAGAAATTGTTCACGATAGATGATAATAAGAAGGGCACTCGAGGTCATAACCTGAAATTGATAAAAGCTCAGTGCACGGGGGATGTTGCTAGACACTTTTTTTCAAATCGAGTTATTAACAGGTGGAATCTGTTGGACCAGGAGGTGGTCGACGCACCTAGCATAAATTCTTTTAAAGCTAAATTAACTAAAGTTAGACACAGTCGGATGGGCTTCTTTATGGATTAGTCCGCTAAGCCCTAGGCCTCTCTGGTGGGCAACCTGCTGGTGAGGCCACACAAGGTAATTCACATGTTTACGAAGAGTGGACTTTGCTTTGATGAACATCTCATTTTACATCTGCCATATTTAATTTGTTGTTACATTGTGTTGTCTTTAGAAGGAAGATACCTGGCACATGAAAGGCTGTATAAAGAACAACACCCCAATTAAGAACTAAAGAATTTTGTTAGAAAAAAAATTACTGCCCACATGACCTTGCTGACAGCAACTAGAACATACGATGCGATACCGTAGATTAACGTGCGCTCAAAAGCTGACGGGATGGCCAGCTTAATCTAGTGCACGGCCTAGAAACGAAAAATAAGGGAAAAATAAAATCAAAAACCGAGTAGCTCAAAAGAAACAGTCTAGGCAAAGGTCCGTGGAGGCAGTCCGAGAGGAAGAAGTGAAACATTAGTTACGTCAAATGTAATTGAATTCAACTAATGATGATCCATGGACTCAGGTGCTACCTCAATGTTTGCATCTATTTATACAATATCAGGACTTATGATTAATTTTTGTAAGTAATGTATCATCAATTACCTTCCACCCTGAAGAACTACCGCTGTCAGCTCTGTCGCTGAAGTATTTCACGTTTGTCACCATCCAATCATAGATCTGCGACAGCGTCAGCCGCTTCTCTGGCGAGCTGTCAATGGCGGCGGCGATCAGGTCGGCGTACGACGCCGCGCCCCAGGCGTTGCGCCTCGCCGGGCGGTGTTTCACGCCCGCACCACCTCGAACGGCCAGCAGGAACGACTGATCCGGCGCCACGGCCGCCTCGCCCTCCTCCTCCAAGCCCGCGTGCCACGTGTTGCAGCGGGCCCGCGATATCGGAGCCGAGTCGTCGCCGACTTCCATCGTCAGGCTACTACACGCAACGTCTGGATCGACAAGAGATGGCCCATGGGGGCGTGGTCGTACCAGACAGCTGACAGAACACTGCCTTCTTTTCACTAGCGCAGTGACGCTATATCCGAAAAATTGTATTTAAGCGTGACTTTAAATTGAGAACAAAATCCCACAGAATGTCGATCAAGAGTCACACAAACGGCTAAAAAACTTTGACACGCAACGTCCTTCGTACGCCATATTAGTTACAACATCGAATAGTTAAATGTTGTCGTTTTTTTAGCGAACGTGAAGTCACGTTCAGGTTCGCTATATGCTGTGCTATAGCCGTTCCGTCCGTCTGTCTGTCTGTCTGTAACGTTCGTGCACCCTACTCAGACGGTTAAAATTTTCGGAAATGTTTCTTCGCCATTTGGTACCTTGGCTATCCGTTGACATCTACGGAAATTTTACGGAGATCGTCCCCACCCAGGGGAATCCCTCCGTTGGATTGGGGAGTTTAAACGTAAGAGGGGTACCGGAGCCAAATAAAACGATTTTGGACATGTGCAATGCTGTATCTCCGAAATGGTGCAAGATAGGAGGTAAGCAAACTATCTTATAATCCTCTATGATCTGATGAATGATGATCTAAAGCTGGAATCTCAGTGTAACCATATGCCTATTTGGTATATTGAAGCGGAACATTGTTAGCGAACGTGAACTCACGTTCACGTTCGCCCAACTCAACTCAACTTTATTAAAACATACTTGCAGCTGAAAGAGCTGAATTGCTAAATATACAAGCTATAGGCCTAAATATGCACTAAAATCAATACAAATACAATGAATAATACTAATACAATACAATAAAAAATACAATGAATAATGCAATAAGTCAGAGTCAAACGTGAACAGTCTATGAGTTATATATTCTATCCTGATTCTATCCTATCGCCCGTTTGTCTGTCGTCTGTCTGTCTGTCGTTTGTAACGTTCGTGCACCCTACTCAGCCGGTTGAAACTGTCGGCAATTTTTCTTCGCCATTTGGTACCCTGGCCATCCATTGACATCCGTGGAAACTTTTACAGAGATCGCCCAGGGGGGACCCCTCCGTCGGTGGGTTTAAACGCAAAAGGGGTAACCAAATATAGTGATTTAGAGCTTTCGGAGGCCATATCTTAGAAACTGTGCAAGATAGTAGGTAAGTTAGTATTAATCACTAATATAAAGTCGTATATGAGCTTTCGATTGGTACCGAAATCGGTGACCTTGAATGACCTTGAACGGCGAAATGGCCCTTATTTTGCTGCAAGGTGGAAATTTTGTAGCAAGACTTAATTAATGCGCAGTACAGTAAATGGTTTTAAGTCGAAGCTGGAAAAAGAAAGATCAAGGAGGATGGGCCTGTTTCTAGACTGAAGTCTGCAAGGCATCGAGGCCGTCTCTTCTCTGGAAGGAGCGGCCGGACCTGTGAGTTACCTGCGAGTTACTTACGGAGCCCGCGAAGGGACATGCAGAAAAATTTTTCTTATCTCGTGCGCACGAGATAGCATCTCGTTACCTCTAACAGGCTATAGACTTTTACGATCAGCTCTTATCGGTTAATGTCAGGCAAAACGCCAGAAATTCGACTGTTACGTTCACGATTACAAATTGTGTCGGCCAGTTACGTTACGGTACTTTAGTAAGACGGTGCAGGTCATAAAATGGAGACAGTATGTATGCGAACGAATGTAGATAACGACGCTTAATTTTGCTTTCGGCGTGATCATTGCATCGCAGCCACATCGCGGATCTGGATATTAAGTGTTCGCGAGCTCATACAGTGGAGACTGGATTTATTGCGTTAATCACAGTCGACGTTTTTGCCTTGGTACGTAAGGTCAGAGCGGCTTCCTGTTCTATGGATCGCACCTGCACTGTTGTTTGCAACCTTGTTGCGCAGCCTGCAGCCTGCAGTGACGTACCCACGCATGGTCCCGGGGCTGTTGTTCCACCCATGGAGCACTTTAGCCCACTTGTATGAAGTTTAGCCTACTGCACTGCAGTGCAGAAGTCGGTCTGGTTGACTTTCGGACGACACACATTGTATGAGCTGTGAAAAATGTGTCTTGGATTGCCAACACATAACATTTTACAGATACAAATGTCCCCAAACTTTCTGGAATTCTGTGCTGTTGGGTACTGTTAGGAGTTAGAAATCCTGTGCCCACAGTATGCATTCCTGTGATCCCACGCCTTCAGATCTATGCTTGAGTATTCATCCAGCCCATTCTCCAGGGGCCTCGGAGAGAATTGCATGGATTTTGACATTTTCTGTCACTTAGTACAAGATTGTGTGCTGCATTATTTTTATCAGCCTAGCACAGCTATGTAGAGGTTGAATTTGTGACAGCAATTCCATTCTTGTGTCGTGGTAACCACCCACTATAGCAAGTCCCGCTATAGCAATGGTTTAGAGTTATGGTTGGTAGGGTAGGGTTAGGGATGCCAGGGTTAGGGTTAGGTTTAGTAGGGTTAGTAGTTAGTGATACGGATAGGGATAGTGTCAAGCCCATTGCTGTAGTGGGCAGGCATGAATCGTGTGTCCCACTTCTTGTGTCTGTGCATTACACCAGCACAACCAAGCACTCAGTTTTATTCGCCCAATCGGTGGGCCCTATCCTACATATGCATCTGAAAACTGCCAGCTCTAGGTTTTGGCGACTGACAGTTTTTAAAAAAAAATTGGTTTTAGTTTTGGATACTGTAATAGCACTACACATGAATGGCCCGTCGGCCCTGTGCTGTTGGGGTGAATTGGTATGACAGAGTCCCTAATACATGTGAGGTATAAATATGATCGGCTATTTACAGCCAGTATTTCACAACGTCTCAGAGACAGTAATCTTTAGTCTTTGGTCGTGCTGTTTTGGAATTATTTACAGAAGTCGAGTTGATGTCGAGATGACAATTCAAGTCGTGTGTGTCATTAATCTGACATCTACGAAGACTCGCGAGGACAAGAATGCCGAGCAGAGTCTCGAGGCAAGAAAGGCTGCATATGCTGAGGTTGAAAAGGCTTGTGCCTGGTGAGTGATAGATAGTATATTTATCTTTTTTCACTAGAAAGCTGGTAGCAATAACAGAAAAGCATAAAAGACAAACGCACGGAAAAAAGACTACACAAAATGCTACAAATTAGCTAGTTAGTTACAACGTAATGTGCGTGCCAGTTGACTAGTGCTACGAATGACATTAGGTTTGTATTTACCAAATATGTCATCAAACTGCGTGACTGCATGCTGTTTGAACGACAAGCATAATGTATTTTTTGTCGCAGAAAAAGGCTTGCAGAAATTTTGCTGTTTTATTTCTAACTGCGACTCTATAGGTAACAAAATTAAAACAGTTGTGTATGTTGGTGTATATAGCAGAGACGTGGTTGCTACTAGCGGCCAATGTAAGATCTTTGATTGCATTTTACCCGAAATGTTTGAGGCAGTTGCTCGGAATTTGCTGGCATATAACAACGAAGTATTGCAACAGACTGGCCAGGCTTCACTGTCGTCTTTTTTTCGTCTTTTTCTTCCTGATGCACTTGTATCTTCGGGTATGTGACACACCCTCAAACATTGAAAATCTATCGCTATTAATACTTTTCCGTCACCGCTGTACATTGGTACTTGTTAGTAGCTTCCTGCTTATGGCTACTCCGATCTCGTTGCTGTTTCCAGGATGAAAGCTGATCTGTACCACATGAATTTCCAGCATCTGGACTTCGGAGAGATCGACGCCCTCGACCGATTTCACAATGCCGACGTCGCGGTCGTGGACATGTCAATCCACATTCAGCAGGCATCGCTGTTCTACCACATCGGTATGAGAGAGAACATGGGCATGCCGGAGACCATCATACTGCTGAACGACACAGACCCAGAGTTCACGTTGTCCGTTAAGGTAGTCTTGTCACCTCTGATGATTTGACAGGTGGCTTGGCCTCATGGCAACAAACTGATATGACCCCCCC
>Ga0209780_1000276_pt1 | contig 25858 bp, 16 predicted proteins | sample WorMetexBAHAMAS2_FD_187384 | JGI IMG/M metagenome (GOLD analysis project Ga0209780, IMG submission 187384) | Marine gutless worms symbiont microbial communities from Max Planck institute for Marine Microbiology, Germany - Inanidrilus exumae... | ecosystem: Host-associated > Annelida > Digestive...
GCCCCCACTGAAGCGATGTACATGAAAATTTGTGTAGTGGGTGATGTTCTCGACGTAATCACGTATGCCAAGTTTCAAAATGAAATTTTCAGGGGTTACAATTTTATAGGGGGTCGAATTTTCTATTTTTCCTATTGATTTTGAATGGGCCTTACAACAGTGCAGCGCTACTGCGCTGCCTGTGATTCTTCAACTGCCTGTACCATTGCTACCTCTATCGTCCACTCCAAGCTTGACTACTGTAATTCTCTCTACTGTAAACTCCCTAAGTCTCAATTATCCCGTCTCCAGCAGATCCAGAACTCTCTTGCTCGTACTGTCGTTAAAGCTTTCAAGTCCTGTCATATCACTCCCATCTTACGCTCTCTTCACTGGCTCAGGATCACTGAATGCATCGAATACAAACTCCTTTTACTTACTACAAAGTTCTCACAACTACCCAACTGTTCGAATAATAGGAACTCGTATGCGCTCCATTGAATGGCACTATTTTCAGTGACCTTGGATACCCATAACTACCCAAAACCACTCTATTTCCGACATTTTGTATCCCTTTTCATATAGATAATTTAAGGTTATTTCCTTTCATCATCGAAAATATTTGGATACAGGCATGTTACCCACTTTTGTTATGAACAGCACGATGCTGGAAGAAGTGGAAGAAACTTAAGATCTGGGAGTTTACTATGACTCTTTAATATTATTCAATAAACATGAGTGAAAACACAAAAAGCTCACTCAATGTTGGGTATAATTAAAAGAAATTTTGCTCGCATTTTCCCCGCAGCTGCTTTGTAGTCTTGTATAAGTCATTAGTACGATCTCATTTGGAATATGTTAACAGCATATGGTACCCCAAAAGCAAAACAGACTTGAACGGGTAGGCCTACAGATGAGGGCTGCAAAATTGATTCCAGAACTGTCTAGCAAATCTTACAGTGATAGGTTAAAGAATTTAAATTTGCGTACACTTAAATGTATATAGACATTATCGAGGTGATGTGATAGAACTATTCAAAATAATTAAAGGAATTTATGATCCGACATGTTCCTTATTTTGATTTTACTGAATTATCAGAAGACTTCATTAGGACTAGGGGTAGGTAACAAGTACAAACTTGCTCAACATTACTGTTATTACGACTTAAGGAAATATACTTTTACTAACCGTGTTATACCCATATGGAACAGTTTTATCTGATTATGTAGTTTCTGTGGAAATGGTCAACACCTAGTGCTGTGACGGTTTTGAAATCGAAACCGAAACTGCGGTTTTACTCCAAAATCGAATCGAAACCGAAACCTCCAAATTTTGCAGGCTAACTAACGGTTTTATTTCAGATACTCTGCGGGCTAAAATTCGGTTGTGTTAAGGCAGATCTACCATGCCAATTATAAGGCGCAACAGCGTTCAATGCATCGTGCCCGGCGGGTCTGCTGATTAACGCTAATGGGCCGTAATTGCCCGCCTGCTGTGTAGTGTTGAGCTTTGCTGAAGGGACATAAGTTTATTTGTGCTGCGTAAGCAAGTTAAAAGCTGATTATACTTTTTAATCAAAAGCAGTGCTGTGACGGTTTTGAAACAAAAACCGAAACCGCAGTTTTAATCCAGAACCGAAACCGAACCGACTGACGAAAATCCAGAACCGCACAGCACTATCAACACCTTTAAACGGCACTTAGGTAAATTCTGGTGTGATCAAGATGTGAAAGAAGATCTTCATGGCATCGGAAACTGTAGTATTGTAGTATTATATTTTATGTATCAGTAATATATTATTTTGTCATTATTTCTCGGATACAGAGGCCTTTGAGGTTTGCTTTTGTTTTCTCGATGTGATGTGGAGATAAACTTCAAATTTGGTAGGCAGGTTGATCATAGCAAGTCTGTCCCTGGGACGACGAATCATCCCGAAAAGGGGCATGGTCGGGTCACATGAACCATTTAGATTTTGTAGGGCACCAATCATATCCCTGAAATGGCTGAAGCTAAGTGATCAAATTTTGTACACAGGTAGGCTATATCATGTCACAGCATACTGAAGACTAATCACCCTTAAAAGGGGCATGGTCAGGGTCACATGTCCAATTTAAATTTTTTTGCCCCAATCATATCTTTGGAATTGGTGAAGCTAGGCATTTCAAATTTTGTTTGCTGATTGATACATAGGGAGTGTTAGTGTGTGCATGATATATTACCCCAGAAGGGGATGTGGGCTCTGTCACGTGACCTCTTTAAATTTTGGGAAATAAGTGATAATACGTCGTTAATGGTGCAAGGTAGAGACATAGTTCCAGTGGAACACTAATAGGAAATCATATGTGGCCTATCGAATGGCACCATTGCCAATACCTTTGAATGACCTTGGAGGCCACTTTTGCTCTTTGAAACCTTTCTAAATTTGTACTTTTTAACTCCCATACCTTGTGAAACATAGCACAAATTTACTAAAATAGTGCGTCATGCAGTCCCTCTGCAGTAGCAGAGTTTCTTGTACTGACAAACCAAACCTACAGCATGGAGACAAACAAATAAAATACCAAAAAGCATTAATTCTATTAAAATCAGGAAACTGCTCCGGTATGTTGTTACAGAAATAACTTAGGGAGCATTTGTGAGATAAGCAGAATGAAACAGAAATGAACTGAAAACACTGTTCGTTTGTTCACTTGTTCGTTATTGCGGTCAGAGATCTAGAGCCTACTCTAGACCTCAGTGCTCAGACCTTATAGTGGTCTAGTGTGCATCCCAAGGAGAGAAGGGGTAGGTGAATAAGTGTGTGGTTGTCTGTGTGTGAAGTGTAAGGTGAGGGGTGAGGTAGGGTACGTAGGCAGTTAGCAGCTTGTCGGGTATTTATAGTGTGCCCCCTCTAGACGTGGCCTACCGTCTGGCTAGCCTTTACTGGTGATGTATTTCACCAGTTCATAGCCAGCCATGCCTTTCAGCTTTGGCCCACGCCAGTGCAGCTAAGAACTCTGACCTGCTAATCAAGATGTCAGCAACGGTGATAGATTATAGAGGACACCGTCGAGCCCTCTTTCGTGCCCGGGATTACATTTATTATATTTGATTGCTGCAAGTGTAACATGACTGAGCAATGCCATATGTTTATAATGTTCATTTTTTGTTTTGCAGGCTGAGAGAGAACATGACAGGAAAGTTAAAAAGAAGGAACATGCACGTCAACAGGGAGAAGGAACTTGGATGTTGCAGTCTGTTGATGAACGTATCAAACATGAAGAGGAGGTAACAAAGAAAAGATAACTTTGATGTAATTCTTTTCCCATGTGGGTTTACTTTACTTTGCCAAAAAAATGAAATTTGCAGAGTTCTTGGTATTGCAGCCAGCCAGTCAGTTGATGATAACTTAGGGCAGATGGAGATAGTTTGGACATGTGGAGTGTAAAGATATGATGCTGAGATCACATAGTGATGAAGGTAGATGGAATTAGACTGGGGATGTTCGACAAAGATACAGAGGATGCTGTTAAAGAGGATGTGAAAAATTTGATCTGCCCTTACAGGCTGCATAGAACCATGTTACATGGAGAAGGAAGGTGAAGGAGAAACTTGTATGGTATGCACTCTATTGAATGGTGTGACCCTTAACTGCTCCAAACCACCCCATTTTGTGCGTTTTGAATCACCTTTTATATCTTTGTAGTCGGTGGAGTTAGAGACTTCAAATTCGGTAGATAGGTTGATCGTAGCAAGTGCTAGCCTGTGGATGACAACCATCTCTGAAAGGGGCGTGGTCAGGTCATGTGAACCATTTTAATTATGGAAGGCTGAAGTTAGAGTGTTCAGATGTTGTACACAGTTAGTCTGTGTCAGGTCCCAGCAGAAGAATGACAAATCACCTTAAAAGGGGCGTGGTCAGCATCACGTGATGCACTTTAAATTTTGGCGCCCCAATGATATTTCTGAAATGACTAAAGCTAGAATCATCGAAATTTGCACTCATGTAGACTTGTGAAATCCTAGCCTAAGGATGACAAACTACTCCTAAAAGGGGCATGGTCAGTGTCACATGACCCATTTTCAGTTTTGATGCCCGCAATCGTATCTCTGGAACGGCTGAAGCGACAGTCGCCAAATTCTGTATGCAGGTAAAATATATCAAATGCTAGCCGTGCAGTGACAGACTACCCATTAATGGGCATGGTCAGGGTCACGTGACCATTTAAAAAAAAATTTTGCCCCCACTTTTGTCTTTGGAATGCACCTCACATTTACTGTGTTGATTGAATTACTAACGTAAGCATGATATATTACCCCCAAAAGTTATTTGTACAGAGTTATATGACGTCTTTAAATTTTGGAAAACAAGTGATAATACCTTGAATACGGTGCAAGATAGAGACAGTTGCAATGGAAAACTAATAGGAAATTTTGTGGCCTATCGAATGGCAACATTGTCGATACCCTTGAATGACACTGAAGATCACTTTTGCTGTTTGAAACCTTTCTAACTCCCATACCTCGTGAAACATAGCAGGATTTTACTGAAATTGCATATCACGCACTCCCTCTGCGATATCAGAGCTTCATGTTGTATTAATATGCCATTGTTTGTTGTTAATTATAGGCTTTGAAAGATGCGCTTTCTAGTAAGCGGAAGAAAAAGCACAAGAAGACAAAAAAGAAGAAAAAGCATAACAGTTCAGAGTCGGTGGGTAGGCAGTTTATAATACGTAACAACAGCAGAAGTTTTTGCACTGTTTTTGTGTAGTACATGTGATTGTGATATTATGGCTGTGAAACCCAGTGGTAGAAATGACAATCTCATTGTAGCTAGCAGGTCCTTCTTGACTGTTGTCAGGCAGTCGCTTATCACTTAATTTATGCCCTGTCCACACCAGCAACAGTGTCGAAGCAACATTGTCGAATGCTACAAGTGTGATGATTCTTTCGACAAAGTCGAATGTTGCTTCTACATTGTTGCTGTTTTTGGTAACAATGTTGCCATTTTTGGTAACAATGACGAATGAAATTGCGTCCTTTTGACAAATTCGAAACAAATCGAACATGTTTAATTTGTTTCGACTTTGTGGAAAGAACGAAATTCCACGAAAGGCTTGTTTGACATTGTTGCCAAAAACGGCAACATTGTTGCCCATAATGGCAACAGTGTTGAAGCAACATTCCACTCGAAAGGACAGTATTTTATGATAAACTCGTTTGACATTGTTTCCGTTTTTTTGCAACAAAGTCGAATGTTGCTTCGACATATTCGAACGTTGCTTCGACATTGTTGCTGGTCTGGATGGGGCTTTATACACTCTGTGCCATCCTAGCTGGCTTTGACTTGAGTTGGCATCTGTGTTCAACAATGAACCAATTCAGAACTGGTCGTAGTGAATGTGCAGTCAGCATATAGATATCAGCCTATGGAAATCAGTCGTTGGATCCATTTTGTGTCTTTGAAGAACCACGAAAGACAGTGGAACATACAGTGAATGGCTGTACTCAGTACTGTTATTTGATTCCATAATCATGTGTTGACACTAATGCAAGCTGATAAGAATGCTGTTTTATGGCTTGCATACAGGATAAAATGGCAAAAGAATTTTGTTCTTTTCCCGCCATAGTTTCTACCCGTTGATAAGCTTTTCCACACAAAGTTTCACCTAGGTCAGTGAACTGTTTCATGTTTTGCAGGGCCAGTAAAACGCAAATTTGTGTTATGTTGGAATACTTCGGGAGCACCATAGCCACCCATCCACGAATTGGGGTTAAATTTGACACATGACAGTGAACTTCTGGCTCTAATTCTATCACTGAAACTAAACCTAGCCCTTACCCTGACCCTAATAGCAAGTCTAGTAACGTTAACCTTAATTAGCCCATGCAGATATCGCGATGCCGAAGAGCTTATATTTTACTGCTCTGGTTCCTTCTTTCTTTCTTCTTCTTTCTTTTTTTGACACGTAATCTCTGAGGTCACTGAATGGATCTAAACCAAACTTGGACACATATTCACTTATGACTGCTATTTGAAAAATGTGGTCCGAACACACCCAGGCATTTAACCCACTGGCTTGGACAAAAAACACGTTTTTGGAACACTTTGAACTTTGACCGAACATATCTCTGCAACAGAACATGATATCAACAATTGGAAAGAAACTTGTCAATCTACATTGACTTCCCTATGTGCCCTCAAAATTTGGTGAATTTGGTCCAGAATCAGCTGAGAACGGTTGGCGAGTTTTGCCCACCCCTACATTTTTACATTGGGAGACAATGCCAGCCTTACTGTATGGACGTTATATAACAGCAGGCCTTATGTAATGGCATGAGCTTACAGTCTAGAACAACAGAATGCCAGGCGGGCTCAAGATGGGCTTTGCCATGCATCTAATTTGTAAATGTTCATGCAACGACAAAACTCACTTTGATTTGACGAATGTGTACATAGAAGCTTCACAAGTAGTTACATCGCAATGTTAGAATACAGTAATTAAATGCAGTGAAATAAAACTAACTTAAAACTAAAAGAAGCCAGCACTCACGATACTGCAGAAATCCACACCAAGGAAAATCCAGCATCAAGCGGACATTGGGAAGTGATGCCGGGAAAAACCTGGTGTCACTAGCATTGTTTGTGCAGTGCAGCATTACAGCAGGGAAACCATAGCATAGCTTACATATGCAGCAGCAATATTGAGTTCTGTCTGAAGACTGACACAGACATTGTGACCTTGACCTTTTGACCCTAAAACAAATGGATTTCCATTACTCATCATGAAACATTTGTATGTCACGTTTGATGATCCTAGATGAATCAGTTTTGATATATCTATCATCTGGAAAACAGACAAACAGCTGTGAAAATCCTAGCCACGTGACTGCCTTCGGCGTGGGTAATTAGCTTTTATTCAAAAATTTAACTTTACAATGCTGTTAATATTCCACAGCTTTTATGCAGTTTTTGTTGACATAGAATACATGTGCCCGAAAGGTTTGGAATTATCACAAGTTGATGAGTATGTAAACATTACTACTCCAAAAATTTTAATTACTGTAAATTGCAGAAATATTTGTATGATGTTATTGATCTGACTCCACCAGATTTGGTTGCAACATAGAATAATAATCAGTGATTGACGCTATTGTTTTAGCATAGTGTCCATGCAACATATCCACAACAGTTGTGTTGATTGCCATCGGTGCGTCTGTGAGATTAGAGTTCTACTGCAGAAAAGACAGAGCCAGAACGTAATTGGTCACAATGCTACTACATAGAACAGGCGACCGTAAAAAGTGACAAGAGCTACTTTTTGGTGCACTTTGTATGGATGCACACTGCAAAATTGAAATTTTTTGATTTTAATAGCAACACCCTTGTCAGTTGTCAAAGCAGTCATGGTCCTGTTGCATACACAGTGACAAACGTAAACCTGAAATTGAATTCACTGATTGTATCTGTGACAGAGATGCCATAATGTTATCAGTGTCTATGGATGTGTTAGTATCAGATGTTGTTGATGTACAGGATGATGATGAGGATGGTGAGCAACTGATGTGGCAGGAGAAGACTGCATCGTCATTGACAACACATACAGCCTTATCAAGTGATAAGGCTGCAAAGACAATTGGTCCAAGGCTAGAGGTATCTGCTGTGCTGTGTCTGTATTTAATGTGCAAATAACCGTTGTGTCACAGAGTGACAAAGGCGTGTTGAAAACACATAAATTTTCATTATTTTTAACTAATGTTGTCTGGCACATTGGACCGATTCAAAAGGTCTCAGCACTGGGGTCCACAGTAGGCTGGACCCTTGCCCGCAAAGAATGAAAGAACATTAATATTGTAGTATTAATATTTAGCAGTGCGGCCAAGGAGAAGTTGTTTCTGGTGGACAAAGGTTCTGTAACTTTGAATTGATGATAATTTGTGTGAATCGTAATTGTTCGAATTAGATTCCCAGTACATTAAGGCCCTACAACAGGAGTTATACTGTGTTGCTATGTTGCTTGTCAGCTCTTTCTCTCCTATGTTACTCTTACATACTGCATAAATACTCTTTCCGATTGTCACCAAACTTCGTCAGTCATTCCCTTGGCCACAGGGGACGAGGTGATTAAATTACGGAAGGTCAAGGTCAAGGTCGATGGGGCAGGTATGCACTCCACTGAATGCCCTTCGAGTTGTGGTTGTAAAACTAGGTTGAAAGTTGCATGATAATAGCCATTGTATGAATTCTTAGAACACATTGTGGTTTATCCATCTTACTGTGGTTGGCTAAATTCGTTAGTGGTGATTGACACAGATAGCAATTTTTGCATAATAGTAGATACTGTAACTAAAGTGTTGGTTCCGTAGCTGATGTAAATCTTGCTTCCTGTAGAGCCTGATTTCAATGTGATTTGTTTCCTGATTTGTCAGAAGTTGGATCCAGAATTCTCTTAGAGCAGAACTTCCTCTTTGTTGTATAACATTTGGAATGTTACAATGCTACAATTAATCATGAATTGAATGTATTCAGAAGTGACAGGAGTCTTTACGATGTGATATTTGGAGAAATTCTTCAGTTGGCATGTATGTTTGTGCTAGCGTGACAGCTGGATGACTGATGAAGTTAACGTATTTTCCTCAGCTGCTGCTACCAGTCAGAAAAGAAATACCAAAGCCGAGGCACGCCAGGCAGAAGCAGAAGCCTTAGAGAAAATACGTAGCAGTCGTGAGCTGAATCCTTACTGGAAAGGTGGTGGTACAGGATTGCCATCGGAGCATACTGATCACAATCCTCCGCCACCTCCATCTAGCTCTGCAGTTCGAATGAATGACGGTGGATTCAGCTGGTGGAAGAAAGCTTATCAGCGATGCACTGAGCTTGCTGCCGAAGAAAGCCGTCCATTGGAGGAAGTAGCAGCTGAACGATATGGGGTTTGTGTCATTGTGTGATAAGGTGTACGTTTTTTTGTTAGCAAGTGTTTACTAGTCATTTATTTTGATAAGTTTAGTCATGTTCTAAAAGCAAAATGAGTCAACTGTGCTGTTTTTTTACTGATATTTGACATCCAATGGTTGCTTGGATTTGTGTGTAGTCTCTTGCAGTGTTGAAGGCAAAACTGGAAGAGGCCAAAAATGCTGAGTTGCAGTCACATTGTAGTGATCGAAAGAGTCAACTAAAGTCGTATACAGGTCGATTCCAACGACCAGATGAGAGTCAGTACAGAGGCACGAACGCCAGCCGGAATTTGACATCTCGTGACTTCTCTGCTTCGTGGCGAAAGAAAGATTCTCGTTTTATACGACCAGACAGTTCCGAGGCATATGATAAACAGGATAGTGGTGGTAAAGACAGGAAACACGACGAGCCTACAGCTGATGTTAAACAAAGTCAAGTGCCTAGGAGTTCAGAAGATCGGTGTTCACAGAATCAAGCCAGCAGACCTGCAGATTCGTGTAATTATACACAACATGTTTTACTTGTACTGATTATTACTTTATTGTGTTATTCACACCATGGTTGTCAATATTATTGCAGTATTGGCATTGCTGCCACTATTATTGATGATGTTAGTAGAGTGTTGACACAAGTGTTGGCAATACTTTTTGTCTGCCATGTTATCAATATCTTTTATTTTTTTCTGGCAGATCAAACAAGCACATTGCCATTGGCTTTCATGCAGAAAATACCAATATAATGGTACCCTGTGGGCCGGGGTACCCCCTTTCCACCTTTTCTCTTCCCTTGTCCATTCACTTCCTCGTCTTTTGCTCTTTCTTACTTTTTCCCTTTTTCTTTTCTCATTCGCTTTATTTATTTTCTTCTTTTGTCAATCCCTTCCCTTTCTACCAGAATCGTCCCCTGCGTTTACAGGCCAGAGGTTGTAGGAGGCGATTGAGTCAAGATTTATTCTGGTGTTTTGTTGTATTTGGTTTAGTTTAGTCTTGCAGTGTGATAGTTGTCTTCCCTGTTGTAGGCGCTAGCGTAATAATTTAAATGAGCCTCTCGATCCCTTTCCCTTTTAGGTGGCTGCTGAACAGGCGGCCAGGGTTTGAGGTTAATATATCGCTGGCCTTCCTTCACTGGGTAGTGATAGCTCTCCACCCCTGACCTTTTGTCTCTGATATAGCCATATTTGTGCTGAAAGGGGACGTTAAAGTCCAACTGACCCATATAATGTTTTGTGTGATGATCATTTTATAAGGTGTGATGGCTAATCTCAGAGAGGCTATAGAAAGGCAGATAACCCATGGCATCACCATGTTCATTACTGCACGACGTTATGCTAGCGCAGTATATGCTGTCATCGTGTGTCTGTCTGTCTCTTCATCCATCACACGCTGGTATTGTACAAAAACAGCTAAATGTGGGATCACATATACATCTCCGTATGATAGCCCAAGTAATCTAGTTCTCTGCTGCCAAAGATCTCGGCAAAATTCCAACGGGGTCACCCCCAACAGGACGCTAAATAGAGGTAGGGTAAGTTCATATAGGTGATTTCGACCAATATTTTGCTGTATCTCAGAAACTGTGCAATATATTGACATAGTTACTATGGACCGCTAATAGGAACTCGTATGCGTCCTATTGAATGGCGCTATTTCCAGTGACCTTGAGTGACTCTTAACTGCGCCAAACCGCACCATTTTCGACTACATGCCAGCGTCTGTGCCAGTTCCATAGTCAGCAGATGCCGGATGGCCTGTGTGTAGTAATTGCACGATCGTGCCACCGCCGAGACGAGCTTGTGAAATATCAGACGCCAATCGAGCACGCCTTCTAGCACTTTAATCTTTTCGGCTACTGGCAGGTCATCTCCTGCCACGGACGCAGTGACATGATCACGTCACCGCTTCCTCAACTCCTGCTAACACATGCAACGCTTATGGGGTTGTTTACAAGAATTCCTGTGTTAGTGGGCAGTGGAGGGTATGGAGACGGTGCAAGTAATACAGATGAGGAGAACTCTTGTGTCTTCTCCTGCAGCAACAGCAGCAATAGTTTGCCAGTGATCCTGGTTATTGTTTAGCTATGTCAGCTTTAGGCTGGTTCAGTAGTAACAGAATAGGTTGTTAAATGTTACAGGTTTACAGTATATCACTGAAGTCAACATTTAGATTCAGTGACAACGCCAGTGAATGTCAGTAATTAAAACTGTGCTGTGTTTGTCTTGTGTATCATAGCATCATCTGACGACAGTGATGATGACGGTAGTGACAGCAACGATAGATCACAGGATGCTGCGGCTACAGAACGACCTGCTTGTGTTCTCAGTGATCAAGAGCTAAATCAGTTAGGTGCAAAAATCCTTCGAGCAGAGATGATGGGAGATGAGGTTCGTTTCATTCCGTGCCTTATTTTAATGTTTTTTAGTATATATTCATTCTGAATCAAAGTTTTGTAAGGTTTTACTTGTGAAGCATTGTATACTGCTTTCTTTTCATTAGCCTTCTGTAATGATATATGATGGAGTGATGCTATGAAAAATGCTACTGACAATTCTTGAATAAACTCATCGGTTGAAAATAAACATAACTGTTACAATGAATACTACAAAACATCCGCAATATTTACCTAAAATTAGTGACATTTCGGCAACAACTGTCACCTTTTTTGAACTGATAACTCTCCACTAATAGTCGCAGCAGAGAGTAGTAAGTCGTCGTAGACATGGGAGAGCAGAAAGACCCCCTCGTCTCTGTTCATGACGAACAGGAAGGCAGGAAGCCCAAGACGTCATGAACAGAGACGAGGGGGTCTTTCTGCTCTCCCATGTCTACGACGACTTACTACTCTCTGCTGTGACAACTGCAGCGACTCCCAGCAGAGAGTTATCAGTTCGAAAAAGGCGACAGTTGTTGCCGAAACGTCACTAACTTTGGGTAAATATTGCGGTTGTTTCGTAGTATTAATCGTAACAGTTATAGTACTGACAATGTTCCTTGAACGCAGCATCATGCTGTGTGGTTAAGTCTCGGCTGATTTGACTGTGTACTCTGCCTGGTGTGTGCTGACTGCTGACAGTTGATGAATGTGACCATGTTGTAGTACTCACTAATAGTGTACACAAAGTTGTAAACTTCAAGTACAGTGATATGCGATGCTTTGAATCCTTTTGACTGATTTTAAAGCTACAACTACTGAAATAATGTATTTCATGGTATTTTTGCTGAATACAACCCCTCCCTGCAGTAGGCAAAGCCTGATCATTGATGATTGTCTGAAGGGTATGAGGGAAGATGATAAGAGGGAAGATGGTTAGAACTGTTTTGTGCTGTATTGCATGTAGAATTGTACACTGGTTTACGTTTTGGTTGAGTTTTTTTGCATGTTTTAAACTAGGGCCAGTTTGCTTTTGTCCACGTTAGTTTTTTGTAGTCATATTTTTGTGTTTTTTGGTCGTTTTGAGTTTGGTTCTTAGTAGCAGTGCAGTTGAGTGCCTAGAAAGAGTCGTCTCTGAAACATCCAATTATGTGTTGAGTGACATTTAACACTGCTTACTCGCACTCACATTCTACTGATTACACAGATTTTTGACGACTGTTTATCTGAAGTTGTGTGGGGTTTTGTAGCGCAAAATAAGAGGTACATATAAAATTTCCAGACTTGATAGTGCTTTTGCCACTTTGTAGGTCGACTTCCAAACTTTGGAAGTCGACATAATACTATGGGTGGCAAATTTCCGTCCGTCCGTCCCTGTGTCCGTCCGTCCACAAAAAGTTTCTTCGATTTCGATGAAATTTGGTATACAGGTATTACTCGATGAGAGATGAAAAAAAGGTAATGACCATGCCCGGATCCAAGGTCAAGGTCAAAGTCAGGAGCCCACGAAAGTCGGAAATTTGACCATTTTGGACCATTTTCTAACTCTATCTCCTCCCCCATTTCTAATGGGGGCTGACAAATGACCACGGATTCTTAAATTAGGGGGGCAATGTCTAAATTTAGCTGGTCAGATTTTTGAAATTCGTCCTCGTTTTCCGTCACGTGACCTCTGAACTTTGCTCCTAACCACGTCTGACGGCCCTAGTATGCCCTAGCAAAAGTCAACCGTCAGTCTTCTTACGGGACTAATTTTTAAACATTTTTGGCACCACCCCTGATCTCATCGATACGTTTTAATGCTTTTACAACTAATTGTCAATTTCAGAGTCTTGCTAGCCGGCTGAAAGCTGAGTTGGAGGCTGCCCGCCGTGCCAAGTCTGTGCAGGATTCAAAGAAAAGTATGTCGACTTCAGAAGAAAGTGAGATTGTTGTTTTAAGCCGAACAGACCAGCGAGGCATGGTTCGACCACTGCCCAGCAGAAAACATGCAGTAGAACATAAGCGTGGAAGACGGAAGAAAGATAAGGTTTGATTGTTTACGGTTTGATTGTTTACATGAACAATGAGCATAGCAGTTGCTAGGTGTGTTTGTTGTTTTTGTTAGTTATTATTTATTTAGTAAAAATTGTGTATTTATTTGCTATGCATAGGTTTCCAGAATTAGACAATTCCACAGTAACCAGAATTTGTTGTGGAATTTGCTAACGTGGAATTGACCATTTTTCAAGGAATTCATTTTTGGCCAAAAATTGCACAGAATTTTTAGTTCCTGTGCACTGTTTTATGGCATAAAAATGTCAGAATATTGATTATGGTCAGTATTCTGACATTTTAACACCATAATACATAAATGTAAATCACACTAGACACTGTACATTAGTAAAATCAAAAACACATTTACATTAATAAAAACAAAAAACATCCACAAATGGCTTAGTATTGAAAATCATTGCTACTGACTTATTTGATTTTCTGTATGCATGTGAAAAATGTAGTTTTGTGATTGGTTTGTTTACAATGTCTGTCTGTCAATTAGGTGACCACACATTCGTCTTCGGGTTCCCGTGAACGGTACTTTGATGATGACGACAGCTTCAGTCTTAAAGCAATGGTTCGTTCGTTCATTCGTTCTTTGTGGGCAGGTCCAGCCTACTTTGGACCCCAGCGCTGAGACGTTTTGAATTGTCCAATGCACCAGCCCAGGGAAAGAAAGGGATTTGATAGGTGTGTGTGGTGTGCGCACTATCTAGGATGAAGGAGGGAAAGTAGGCTTGAGCAGCTAGTCAGGTATTTCTAAATGCGCCCCCTCTAGGCGTGGCCTGCTGTCTGACTAAGCCCGGACTGGCACTTGTTCAGCGACAGCCCTGACTGGTCCACCATTCTGCACCGGGCCCGGACTGGCACTTATTCAGTGCTAGCCCCACCGGTCTGCCATTCAGTGCCCGGCCACCTGATTGGCACTTCTGCAGCGTCAGCCAGGAGACTTAGTCACATCTATCTGCTTCGGCTCTCACGTCAGCGTGGCTGATACCTTTACGCTGCTAATAAAGGCATCAGCAATGGTCACAGTTTATGGAGGACACTGTCGAACCCTCTTACCTGACCGGGATTAACTCCCTGTTCATCATGTGCATAGGAATTATTAGAAATAATTCTTTGGTAGGCGGATGCGCCCAGGCTGAGTCGAACCCCAGCCACTGAGTGCATCACGCTCTACTGCATGGCGGCCAAGTGCGTTAACCACTAGGCCACAAGGGCAGGTCTATAGCAATGGTTACTTGTTTTTAAATTTTGTGATAAAAATATTGCTGATATCCTTGCACAACTGTTAATTTTCTGTGATCATTTTTGTCTGTGTTTTTCATCACACACAGTGTAGGCTTAACAGTTGTTTTCAGGTGAACATGGTTAGCTAGTTACTTGTTTATCTGGAGGGACGTTTAATACAAATGTTTATGTCGCTCTATGTTCTTCATGGCATCAGCTTACTGGCTTCATCCTTTCTTCATCCAGTGGATACGGAGGAAGAATCGTCGCTGCCTTGACGTTAGCCTTGTGACACCACTATCACTTACATCCATATCTTCACATTGAAAAGTAATGAACAGTTTCTATCAAATTTAAAGTAACATTGAATGCTGTATGTCATGATTGTGTTAATTTGTATTTCAGTTGTATAATTTCAGACTATTCTCCTCATTCATTTATTAACAGTATTTTTTATGTTTAGGTTGAGCGTGAAAAACTCGGAACATCCGAGGACCAGAACCGCATGTTTGCACGACTTGCAAGTCGGGTGTGTCGCTTTTTTCTGCATATTTTTGATGTCACTGCCTACTGTTGTTGTTTATGTGAAGTTAATCTTGCACCAATTTGATACTAATGATGAAATTTCAGATAATAGTGCATGTTTGTCATTCAAATTTGATTAAACATTGATTATGAGTATTGTGTTTGTTAGCTCAAGTAGTCACATATTACAACACAGCATAATGACATACAACTGGGGGCACCATTTGCCCTGAACGGCACTTTTTTGGTGGGGAAGTATTTGCGGTTCGCATTTCTTAAAACGAAATGTGTGTTGATTCAGAAAAGTCTACAGCTAATTATATTGTACATGACTGTTTCACTTAAGAGTAAAAGCAGTAGAAATAGAAATATATGGTACTACGGTGACATTTTTATGTACAATATGTAGCATTGTTTACAATAGAACAGCGTACGATGGTGTGACTTAATAACTGGTTTGTAGGCCAGGTGGCGACACTTCACTGAAAAAGCATAATTGCTTTTCCTCTGTTTGTCATAAGAGCATTTACAAGTGTTGGTGACTTCCGTCAGTTGACACTCATGACACATTGCTGTTTTTTCATCATTAATGCTACCAGTATTGTGACATGAATAACTGAATTATGCCTGTATCAGAGTGTCGGCCAAACAGACGAAGATTTTCAGATGGACGATGCACTACTTGATCGTGCTGCACACAGGCAATCACAGTCGCATATTGAAAGTCGAGAACGGCAACTTGCTATTATAGGTTTGATTTTTGTGTGAGTGTTTTTGAACTTTAAATACGTATGTCATGGTCATGTTATACTTTTTAAATGCATTCACAAATATTCGGTTATTTTGGTTGATACTGTATTGTCATGTGATTTTGTATCTGCAGTGATTAGTTGTTGTCAATCCGAATGTTATCTATGACAGACATTACAGAATGGTCTTCAGCAGATGTTAGCTCAAATGGTCCACTTCTTTTATGAAATTTCGCACATATGGTGGCATTATTCTGATCGTGAGTTATGAGTAGCACTGTAATGCGAGTAACAGTCATGATTTCTGTCATAGACACGGAAGTGTCTCAGAATTGACAAACCGCATGAGCACAGTTATCATTGATTGCCAGTAACGATGTTGTAAATGGGTTAGCACTCAGTTCCTGATGGTGTTGAAGAAAATGCTAACTTTGCAATCAGATATTTCTAAAACTTCAAATGTAATATATGTTGGCATGTATGTATAGTTATTCTGATCTGTTCTTTTGTACTTGTGATTGTGCTTCCATATAATTACTGTTGACATTCTGCATGTTTTCTTTTTAATTTGTTTGGCATCACAAAATGCCCATATTGTTTTTTTACCGTGCAACGCTATGGTGGCACGGTATATGCTGTCATTGTGTGTCTGTCTGTCTGTCTGTTTGTTTGTCCATCTGTCAAAAGTCGAAGTTCTACAAAGATGGATAAATCTTGGATCACACAAAAACGCCATGCAATAGCCCACAGACTCTAGTTGTCTGATGCCAAAAATCTCGGCGAAATTCCAACTGGATCATCCCAAATGAGGGTGCCAAATAGAGGTGGGGTAGGCTAAAATGGTATTTTTGACCAGTATATCTCGCTACATGTTAGAAACGTTGCAAGATAGGGACATAGCTACTATGGAACATTAATAGGAACTCATATGGGCTATATCGATTGGTACTATTTCCAATCACCTTGAGTGACTCTAACTACCCCAAACGACCTCGTTTTCGATATTTTGTATCACCCTTCATATCTTTATAGTGACTGGTGATAGACTTCAAATGTGGTAGGTAGGTTGATGGTAGCAAACTAAAAGTGGCATGGTTAGGTTACGTGAACCGTTTAAACTTTGATGGGCACCAACCATATCTCTGGAACAGCTTATCATCTCTAGTGCTGTCAGCTTAGGTGGACGGCAGTTTAGGAAACTGGTGACGGTCTCGGTCACCAGTTTATCACACTGACCATCAACATTTGTGTACAACATGGTGGGCTTCAGGCACCGCATCACGCGGGTCTGTCAGTGGCAGCGGAGACTTGTCTTTAAATGTATGTATCTCGTAACTATTATGATATGATATGATACGATACAATGCGGTAGATTTACGTGCACTCAAAAGCTGACGAGGTGGCCAGCTTAATCTAGCGCATGGCACAGAAACGAAAAATAAGGAAAAACTAAAAACAAAAACCGAGTAGCTAAGAAGAAATGGTCCAGGCAATAGTCCATGAAGGCAGCCCGGGAGGAAGAAGTGAAACTATGGGGGTACGATTTGTGAAACAGGTAGGTTTTAAGCCTGGAGTGAAAGCAAGAGAGAGTTGCGAATGAGCAGAGTGGTGAATCAAACGAGGAAGAAGTGATGGATGAAGGTATAGGTGAATCGGAAATGGAGGAACTGATACCAGAATGAGGTTAATGAAAAGATAAAGGGAATTGACTCCAGAGACAAGGTGGAGCATAATGAAAGGATTGATCGGTTATTTTTGGAGAGGATGATATCAGTGGCCGAGCAAGAGTAATGGTGGATGAAGAGAGAGTACTGTGAGGACGTTGAACAGAGATGAGGTTATGAAGGTATGGAGGTTGATTAGTTATAGGAACTTTGTAGGTAAGTGAGAGGAGCTTGTATTCGATGTGTTTGGTTATTCTGAGCCAATGGAGAGAGTGTAGGATGGGAGTGATATGACAGGACTTAGGAGCTTTAACGACAGTACATCAAGAGAGTTCTGGATCTGTTGGAGACGAGATAATTGAGATTTAAGGAGTTATAGTAGAGAGAATAACAGTAATCGAGTTTGGATTGAACAATAGGGGTACTGGCAGTTGAAGAATCAAGGTAAGGCCGGGTACAGCGAAGTTGATGAATGTGATAGTAACAGGCTTTGGAGAGAGATGTAATTATGTCAAAGTAGGTAAGATGTTTGTCGAGGATGAAACCAAAGATTTCGAGCAGAGTGGGTGGTGTCAGATGAAGAGTTGTGTATTTTGGCAGTTTGGTTTTTTGAGTCCGATCAGCAAGAATTCAGTCTTAGAGGAGTTAGGAGTAAGAACATTAGCAGTCATTGAGGAAGAGATCTGTCGAAGAGCGTTTTGAAGGTGAGAAATGCTTGAGTCAAAGTTGAGTGGGTTGAAAGAGAAGAAGAGCTGAGTGTCATTTGCATAAAGAGGTTGGTCAAGGGAAAGGGAAGAGATCAGAGTACTGAGATGGGTAGTGCACATGATGAAGAGTAAAGGGCCGAGAACAGAGCCTTGGGGAACACCACAAGCATAAGTATGCAAAGAAGAGAGGTCGTTGTCACATTTAACACGAAAGGAGTGAGATGATAAGTAGGACTTGAACCAGCAGAGGACAGAGCCATGGATACCGAACCAAGATGAGAGGCGAGTGATTAAGGTGTTGTGGTCGATGGTGTCAAAGGCAGCAGAGAGATCAAGAAGGCAAAGGCATGATACTTTGTGTGATCCCATTGCACTGATGAGATGATCATGAATGTACAGCAGAGCAGTTTTGGTGGAATGATGTTTACCGTAAGCAGACTGGTGAGGATTAAGTAGTTTGTTGGAAGTGAGGTGATCAGTGAGGCGGGATTTAACAATGCATTCTATTATTTTGGATATGAGTGTGACAAATAGGTTAGACATTGGGCTGTTGTGATATGTGATCATCGTAACATTGTTACAGAACACAAAAAGATGTCAGCAACTTTGGACAAGTGTCCTTTCTGCTTCAGCAACATTCCTAAACATCTCATAGTTGCCATTGGCATGAAGGTAGAAAATTATCTTGCTGTGTCAAGTTATGATTTTCTTTAGCCAGCTTTGTTCTTGTCAAATTTAAGCATTGTCTGTATTTTGAAGAAGCTGTTATGCATTTGTACATTTCTTGGGTCATCTGTCTAAGAGAGAGAGGCATGAAGGTAGTGTTTAATGTCTGTCTGTCTGAGTCAGTCCATTTGCGCGTTGCACCATCAGCTTCTGTTTGTCCGTTTATTGTCGGCAACTGTTAATTACTACACTCTCTGTAGTCAGCTTCAACTCACTGTGATGGTAGTACTCTGTAACTGCAATAATCATTCAGAATTTTCTCCGGAGAAATTGTACTTTAGCACTGCCATTTTGAACAGAAACTCAATGTTTAATCAAACTTCTTTTCTGTATCTTTTGCTTGGTTGGTCTTTGTTTTTATCATATCAAAGCCCTCAGCCATACTAGACCTTCACTTGACACTCAGACTGCCCAGTCTCGTTGCCCATGCCTTAACCACCTCTCGCCTAGATTGTGCTAACTCAGTTCTCTTTAGTTAACCTATTACTATTCTTCAAGTCTTCTAGCCTGTTCAGAATTCACTTGCTTACGTTGAACTTAAATCTGATCATTGTACTTCCTCTATTTCTTTACTACAACTTCACTGGCTTTCAACTTCAAATTGGCATCCCTACCCTCACCTACGCAACCTTGGCCTCTGAATCTACAGCTTATCTGTCTTCCTTACTTAGCCATACGATCCGGTCCTTACTCTTTGTTACTCGGATCAGCTGCTTTTGCAGCGGTTTCCTACTAAAACTAATTTTGGTTCATGTGCCTTTCGTTCTGCTCCTCCTTATGTTTGGTATTCATTATCTTATCCTGTCAAGGTTTCTCCTACTCTATCTTCCTTTAAACGAGCTCTCAAAGCTCACTGTTTTGAGTCTTTCTTGCACCCAGGTGCCCCTCCACTAGCCGCCTGCACCCGCGCTTTTTATTCTACCTTACACACTAGCACGTTGCATTTGTTGTTGTATGTTGTTCCATGGATTAATTTTGTTGTCGTTGTAGGTTTGCCTGATAGTTCCACGCCATCAGTCAATAAACGAGGGTCACTGTCTGATTGTACCGATGCAGCACGTCGTACAGGCAACTGTGGTTGATGAGGATGTCTGGGACGAAATCAAGGTCTGTTCTGTAAAACAGATGCTTTTACAACTCATAGTAGAAACTGATTTCCGTACTCTGGTTGACACTACCGCAGTTTTCACATGTTTGTGCTTAATGCCTTTGCCATGTTAATGTTTACAATAGCAGTTGTTTGTAATAGGATGATAGCTTGGCGGTATGTCTGTCTGTGGTCTTTGAATTCATGAAGCACAGTGTAATATGGGAAGTTTATAGCTTAGATTGCTGCACTAAGAATTGCACTTGAGATGTATGCAATAAAAGAAATGTAACTTTTTGAAGGACATGCTTTTTTGGTTGATAGTTATATGCTCGTTATTGCAATGACTGCTTCAGAAAGTAAATCGGTGTGGTGTCGAAGGTATCCACGTCGACACTGGGACGTCGAAGTCCATCTTCTAGTTTACTTCGAATGCCATTCGCTGGCACACATCACTTAGATGTTCTGCATTTTAGGTTTACCATTCTTTTCACGAATGGCGCGTGATGACAAATGACGAATGGTTCTTGATGTTCACTGTGGTCGAAAGGGTGTGCTAAAAGACATTGGATTACGATGAAGATTATGTGACTACCAATACAGTGACTGGTAGTCACAGTATTGCGATATGTAACAACATGGTTTGGTGTGTGCAGATATTTAGGAAAGGGTTAACGCGCATGTTTAGCGACCTAGACGAAGACTGTGTGTTTATGGAAACCTGCATGAAGCTGAAACGATATCCACACATGGTCATCGAGTGCGTTCCACTTCCAAAAGAAATTGGAGACATGGCGCCAATATACTTTAAGGTAACTAACTGTTCGTGTGTCTGTGTTTATAACCTGAACTGTGGCAGTTACTGCAGTGTTGCATAATGCACATTCAGCACTGATTTACAAAGTGGGAGCCCTGTTCAATACAAATGTGATGCCATGCCATGCCATGATGGGGGCGGATCCAGAAGTTGTGGCTAGGGGAGCGAATGGAGCCACTTGAGGCCGATGCGCTGTAGGTGCCAAGGTCGAGCGTGAGTCCAATCGATCGCCGTAGGCACGAGGATCGAGACGCCGAAGGTGCGAAGACGAGTGGGGTGTGGGGAGGGGGAGCCCCTCTCCCCTCCCCAGAAAATTTTTCATTTTTGAGCTCAAAAAGGCGAGTTTTGATGCATTCTGAGACTGGTGAAACCTACTTTTGATCGGCCTGGCGTCGTGATTTTTTAGCCAGCAGCCGTCTAGGGGCAATCCCCCTCGCTACCCCCTTGGATCTGCCCCTGGTGCCATGCCGTTGCTTCCTTTCTTTTTTTTACTTTCAGCTGTTTAGCGATGCCTTTACGTGGGTATCCTGCAAAATGTGGTTAGCTTTGGGGTTTGTTGGCCCTCTTCAGCCATGTGCTTCTTTCTTTTCTTTTTTATTACTGGCAGAGGTCCAGCCTACTTCTGGATTTCAGCACTGAGGCCGTGTAATGGTCCAGTGCACAAGCCCGGGGAATGGAGGGGAAATGGTAGGTGTGTACAATGTGTGCGTGACGTGTGGAGACGGCAGTGTTAAGTAAAAGTGAACAACTTGTCAGGTATTTATAGTGGCCTTTAATTTGCTTTAGCTCACGCCAGCGTGGCCAACACCTCAGGGTGTCAGCAAGAGGACACCATTACACCCTCCTTTTCCTGCCCGGGATTATGTTCCTGTTCACCATGTGTGTAGGAATTATTTGAAATAATTCTTTGGTAGGCAGACACACCCCGGACTGAGGTTTGAACCCCAGCTCCTGAGCACGTCATGCTCTACTGCACATGTCGCCCAAGTGCTTTGACCACTGGGCTACATGGGCAGGTCTTCAGCTGTGTGCATGTTTCTAACAAATGGCGCATATACGATCGTATTATGTATTGGTGAAAGGTTGTAAGTCGGGGTTTTTGAGTTACCAACACTGTTTCATAGAGCACATTATTTAGCTACATTCTGGTACAAAGTTTGCAACATTATATTGCAGTTAGTTACTGAGAAGTGCAGAAAAGTGTCACAACTTTTTGCTTTTTAGGTATTTTGCTTGTCCTTGTCATGGTGAAAGGTCGTAAATCCGTTACATCACCTAGTAACGAGCTTTCTACGAATTAGGCATGTTATGGTATCAAACATGGAGGTAGATTGCAAATCGTAATAGATTTGTTGATTTAGTGAATAATAGGATGCATTATTGGCCAATTTCTAGTTTAAATGCTACATATTAATTACTTCGATTATTGTGTACTTTCTGTGTCTAATAATAATACGAGGTTTCACCACTCCAGGTATCGGGCAGCATGTAGCATGGTAAAGGATTAACATTTTCGTTCTTCCTAAGATTAATTTAAGAACCAGCATATGTTTTGTTTGTTACTGCTGCGTGTAAATGCATTCAATATTTTACTAATATTTGCAAATAGCTTTTAAGCAAATATTTTGGGCTTTATGCAAAAACGCATTTTTTTGCAAATATCTCAGTTTCCTTTAAACCCACTTACGACCTTTCACCAATATAGGCACGAAATACTGTAATAATGCTTGCTGTTGCTGATAACAAATTACTTTAGATAGAAGCCGTTATCACCCTTCACTGTTAGCAACTGACTGGTTTAACTGTACATGTGCTGCTAGAGATATTTATAGGTGCAGTGCTACGTAAGTTTGTGAATGACTTGATTAGTTGGTGTGTGCAGAAGGCGATTCAGGAGTGTGAAAAAGAGTGGGCAGATAACAAGAAGCTGGTTGATCTCAGTCAGAAAGACATCAGAAAATCAGTATATTTCTGACAACATTCAGTAGTTGTTATAGCACGTCATCAAAGTAACGTTGTGCTCAGCTGGATACTGCCTTAGAGTGTCTGTCTGTCCGTCTGACACATTCTGGTACTGTGTTAAAATTATTGGCACTGATCACGAGATTAGAGCCCTGGGAATTTTTAAGTGGCCTATATTTTCAGTTTCAAAGAAGTGCCATTTGTAAATTTTAAGCATCTGGAAAATGGCCGCTCTTAGTGGTATATCATATCTACCATTCTCACTGAGAGTGTTTCCAGTGACCTCCATTGATTTCTAGTCCAGTTGCATTTAATATCAAACATTTGAAAGTTCCTAGCCTAGTAGCACCAACTGGTGAATGTATTTCTTAATTAGGTAATTATGCAGCTCAAAACTAGGCTTCAGCCAAATATTGGATTCACTTTATGGTGTTTTGGGCGGTGTTCACGCGTTCGGCTATAACTCTGCCGAAAGTGAACCGATTTAGATGAAATCTGGAGCACTCTGAGTACATTGTCTGGGGCTGGCGCTGGCAGATTTTGGGCGCGATCCACACAGTAGCAACAGCTGGAGAGCCAGGCGAAATTTTGTTGTTGTTTTTTTTGTCGGGTAAGCAACACAACCGATTTCCCATGGGCCAAATTTCACGAAATTTGAACGCAACACGTCCATCGATGTCACGAAAACTTTCCGAACAGAATTTTGAAAATTTTACCATAAGGGATAGTTTTTCTTTAAAAAAAAACAAAAATTTCTCAAAAAAATTTAACGTCTTACGACTTCAGTTCGCCATAACTCCGCAATGATTACAGATCGCCGCACATTCACCACCAAAACCATACTGCATGGGATTTCTAGTTTCCATTTTTCAGTCAACTCTTAAGAGTCTACCTAATAAAGCCGGTCTCAAACGTCCGTCCGTCCATTCGTCCACAAAAAGTTTCTTTGATTTCAATGAAATTTGGCATGTGTGTAGAGGTCAATGAGTAATGAACAACGGTATGTGACCCGATGCAAGCTCAAGGTCACGGGCCCTTCAAAGTTGGAAATCCTTCTATTTTCAAAAGCTATCTCCTCTGCCATTTACAATGGGAGCTGACAACTGACCACTGATTCGTAAACTAGGGCACAGTATATAAATTTGATCTGGTCGGAATGTTGATATTTGTCTCAGTTTTCGTGTCACATGACTTTGATCTTGGCAGAAACGTCAGTTGTGAAGAGTCGACCGTCAGTGCCATACGAGGCTAATTTATTACAATTGGAATTAATTCAAAGTCATTCCCCTGGCCAGTACAGTCCTTACACGGAACGTACTTCCGAATTTTTGGACACGTCAGATGAGGGTTGACAACATGGAAGATAAGGCTGGCATCACTCCGTCACAGGCAGCCAATCACCATTGACTGTTGAGTCACGTTACAAATGTCAAATGCAGGAAGTAAACAGCTTGTGCATAGATAGCCGAGCACTACAAGCTGGATTATTGTAGGCATTTCACACGATACAGCCATCTAGTTAATAATGTGCTGAAAGCATGCAGATATTTGTCAAGGTAATAATATTTATGTCTATGTGCAAGAAACTGAATTGGACTGTTTGTAACTGCACTGCTACTTGCAGATTTGTGAACTTGTGTTTTTAACCCCTTCATACTGGTGCAGTTTTTAGGCCGCATCGCCTGCTAGATGCAGGCAGTATGGCCTTTTGCTACAGCTGTCACATGTAGCGTGGTCTGTGTGTGTCTGTCTATGTTTATGTTGGGCACACGGGTGCGCTGTGCAGAAATGAAACGATTGAGATGCTGTTTGGGGACCAACTCGTGTGGGTCGAAGGAACCATTATTAGATGGAGGTCGAGATTAGACGAATCCATTCACTGACATGAGAGGTGATAAGACAACAGTGCAGTCTTTTGCCAAATTACTTTGGACAGTTGTTATAACTATTTATTGGTATCATTGTAGGTTCCTAAGGGCTTTGCCTACTTTAGCGTTGACTTTGGCACAGAAGGTGGATTTGCACATGTCATTGAAGATGAGAAGTCTTTCCCGCCATATTTTGGCCGAGTACGTTGTTTTTCACTTTTGTGCATTTAAAGAATCCAAGTTTGAGTTTGATAATTTTGTGCTACATCTTTTTCTCAAATCTGAGAATTTAACAAAAAATTTATTGTATTTTGTACATTTTTATGTATATTTTACAAAAACAACAAAAACGATGTATGGTTGCAGGAAGTTGTTGGTGGTATGCTTGACTTGGAGCCACGGTTGTGGAGAAATCCACACAAAGAACAGTTTGAAGAGCAAAGACGGAAGGTGCTTCATGTTGCCGAGATGTGGAAGCCATATGATTGGACTAGGCGATTACGGGGAGATACAGAATAACAGTCACTTTTTAGTGATGTCTAGATTGCACTTATGTCCTGAAAGAAACGAGTAAATGAAGTGTATTTATAAATTTGTATCTAAATATCATGCATTGTTTACTAATAATAATCTAGTTATTTGCCCGAAGCGATGCTTCGCTTCGGACGAATATTGGAAATACTTTGTGGGGCAAAAGCACGGGTGTTGGCGCTTTCGGCTATAACTCCGCCGAAAGTTAACCGATTTAGATGAAATCTGGAACAGTGTGAGCCAAATGTTGGGGGCTTGTCCTGGCAGATCTTGGGCGTGATCCATGCAGCAGCGACAGTTTCAGAAGGAGCACAAATTTTTTGTCATTCGAATAATACACGATTTCACCGTTTTTCCCATCGGACAAATTTTTACGACATTTGAACACAACAACGTCGATCGGTGTCGCTTTGTAAACTTTCGGAACAAAATTTTGAAAATTTTACCATAAGGGGTCGTTTTTCCAAAAACACGTAAAAATTGCTCACAGATTTTTAGGTCTTGCGACTTCAGCCTTCAGGCCGTCATAACTCCGCAGTGATTAGGCCTACAGATCGCCGGAAATTCACGGCCAAACTGATTCTCTTCGGCATGTCTAGTTTCCATTTTTACCGTTAGAATTGATTTAATGTCTTTCCCCTGGGCTGTAGGCTATGCTCCGTACAAG
>Ga0209780_1000277_pt1 | contig 25800 bp, 20 predicted proteins | sample WorMetexBAHAMAS2_FD_187384 | JGI IMG/M metagenome (GOLD analysis project Ga0209780, IMG submission 187384) | Marine gutless worms symbiont microbial communities from Max Planck institute for Marine Microbiology, Germany - Inanidrilus exumae... | ecosystem: Host-associated > Annelida > Digestive...
GTATAAATATTATATAACTACAAGGTGCAAATTCTGTAGCAGATTCATGCATTCAAGAGTTAATGCGCAGTACTTGCCTAACTATCGTCTAACTTGTTAAACGAAATAGGTTTTATTTTCGGTGTTTTGAAGTACGTGTGCGATATCGTCGTAAAAAAGTTCACGTTTGCTATCTCATCTCTTGATGAGTTCTTGTTTCTAAATTCTCTGGTCGCCACTCGCCACCCCTAAAGGAAGTGGTTATTCGCACTTAGGAAAGTGCACATATCATCTGATGTTATTCGCACTTACGGGTGTTAATATTATAATTCTTGTCAGCAAACGGGTAAAAAGTCAGAAAACGGAACAAACGGGCCCACCCACGAATCCCGCTGCCGCGCCTCCGCAAAAATTTATTTTATTTTGCGATACAACCTTTTTATTGATGTCAACAAAATGCTCGTAAAAATACTACGGTTACTGTGTCGGTTAGGGTTAGTGTTACACGGTGCAAAAAAGCAACAGTCACTATGCGCCTGATGACACGACATCGGCTGTATGGGATTTCTGAATGATGCTGACCCTCCAGTTCCACAACACGCAGCATTGAACCCCGTCAAAAGAAAGAACGCAATATCGACGCGGCATTAATGTGTCAACTGGACCGTAATTGTAAATTGTAATCATCAGATTTCGACTTTCGTCATAATTAAATGTTGATGACATTGCGTATTCTTCCGCCAACGCACCATCGTGGACGCGGACCACCGTGGTGGATAGATACAAATATTCGGCGTTAGGTCGTCTCAGCCGGAGACTTCTGGACCGGTCGTTAAACGCAACTATTATCTACCCCACCTGCATTTCGCACTTCAGATGGGGGTGATTCCATCGGAATTTCGTAGATAATTTCGTAGATAATCGTAGTTATCTTTTGCATCAAAAAACTACAGAGTCCATGGGCTATCATGCAGCGTTGTCTGCGTGATCCTACGTATGTAGCCGTTTTGGTACAACTCTGGCTTGTGACAGACAGACAGACAGACGGACACGAGATGACAGCAAATACCGCGCAAGCATAGCGTCGCGCGGACAAAACTCACATCTGACGTAGAAAAGGACTTCGTTTTCAAAAAATAGTTAAAATTACAAGCTACGTGCGCTTTTCCGATTAATGTGTAAACATATCGTAGATAATACGCACTGTATTTCCCGAGTTATGTGAGACAGAAAGGTTGCAAACAGCAAAAGTGACCTTCAAGGTCACCGATAATTGTGCGATTTGATAGGACGCATACGATTTCTTATTAGTCTTCCATTGCAACTGTCACAAGATATTCACCGTGTCCTAGAAGCTACGTAGCTTATGCCACGTTAATCAGTACGTTCTACTACTATGTCTCTATCTTGTACCGTTTCCGAAATAATATCACTTATTTCCCAAACTTTAAAGAGGTACGTGACCCTGAACACATCATTTGCAGAGGTAATTTATCATGCATGCACTAGTACTCGGTACTTCTCTGTATCATACAGGACACGACATTTGCAGTGCATAGCTCCACCAATTAAAAAGATATTTTAAAAGATATGATTGGGGCAAAATTTAAAAGAACGGGTCACGTAACCCTGACCATGCCCCTTTTAGGTGTGGTTGTCATCCTTAAGCAGTGATATAGTCTAAATGTATACAAAATTTGGCGACTCTCGCTTCAGCGATTGCAGGCCTGGGCGTCGAGATTAAAAATGTGTCACGTGACCCCGACCACGCCCCTTTTAAGTGTAATTTGTCATCTGTGTGCTGGGACTTAATATAGCCTACCTGTGCACAAAATTTGATGACTGTACCTGTAGCCGTTCCAGAGATATTGTTCACGTGACCTCGACCACGCCCGCCCCTTTCAGGGATGTTTGTCGTCCGTAGGCTAGCAATTGCTACGGTCAACCCATTTGCCAAATTTAACGTCTTTATGTCCACCCGCTACATAGATTTAAAGGGCGACAGAAAATGTTGAAAATTTGGTGGTTTGGGGTAGTTATGGATCACCCAATATCGCTGAAAATAGCGCCATTCGATAGAGCGCATACGAGTTTTTATTAGCCTTCCATAGTAACTATGTCGCTATCTTGCACCGTTTCTTAGATATAGCGAGATATTTGTCGAAAATCGCCAACTTGAACCTACCCCATCTCTATTTGTACCCCGTTGGGGGTGACCCCGTGGAATTTCGCCGAGATCTTTGGCACCAAAAAGCTAGACTCCCTTGGCTATCGTACGGCGTTGTTTGCGTGATCCTGCGTTTAGCCGTTATGTTACAATACCGGCGTGTGACAGACGGACGGACAGATGGACGGCCGGACACAAGACGACAGCAAGTACCGCGCTAGCATAGCGTCGCGCGGGTAAAAACGGTGCAAGATAAGATAGTTACTATGGAACGCTAATAGAACTCGTACGCGCTCTATCGAATGGCGCTATTTCAAGTGACCTTGAACCTAAGTGACCTAACAACCCCAAACCACCTTATTATTGGTCAGGGTCGCGTGACCAGTTTTTTAATTTTGCCCAAACCATATCTTTGGTTTTGGTAACGCTAATAACTTTAAATTTCATGTACTGATTGATACGCAAGTGCTAGTGCATGCATAACATATTATCCCAAAAGGGATGTGTTCAGAGTCACGTGACCTCTAAATTTTGGGAAATAAGTCATAATATCTCGTTAACGTGCAAGATAGAGATGTAGTTGTAAAGGAAGACTAATAGGATATCGTATGTGGCCTATAGAATGGCACCAGTGCCATTAGTGCCATTGCCCTTGAATGACCCTGAAGGTCACTTTTGGTAACTGAAACCTTTCTAACTGCCGTAACTCGTGAGGCGTCGCGCGGTCACTCTACGATAGCTGAGCTTCTTATATTGTTATTATTATTTATCGTATACTATGTTGTGAATTTGATATCGCCATGTAAGTGGCTTGTGCCCTTTGTTGTTGATATTTAAAATCTTTCTGATGCTGTCTGATGTGTGCTAACGTGCTGAGTATGCACATCTACAGAATCGCACATACAGAGTAATAATAATGTCGAGTCCAATAACGTTTTTTCCGAAAAGACCGAAATTCATTACGACATTATAATGACAGCGGCAGTGGAGATGCGCGACAGGAATCCGTTTCCATCGCAACGTGCAAGGTACGTCCGCGTGTGAGTGCGCGTGTGTTTTTGTGTTGACTGTAACAGCTCCAGCCTCCATCCGTTCCAGGTTCGCGACTGTCGTGTCTCGTTCGTGCCTTGACCGGATGACACCTTGCCGACGGCAGCACGTGGTGAAGCTAACGGTGGAACAGCACACTTGAAGATTTGCTCACCTTTTCGTACAGCGCTCAGGTCTGAGACAAACGCTCAAGTGTGATGCTCACGCTCCGACTTCACGTCGGCGTCGGCACATCTGCTCGGCGCTGCCACCGCTGAATCGAATCATACCAACCTGTCTTCTCGCACCGTTTTACGTGTTTGCTTTGAGTATCCGTTATAGTTACACTAAATTCTTGAACAGCGGTTCCCGCCCGATTTACCCCACGCACCCTTTTCATCACATGTCAGAATGTCATTCCCATTCCAAGATTATCTGACTCAAAAAATGCATTCTAAACCAGGCACCGAGAAATATCACACTTCGCCCCCGGTGCGTAGTCCGATTTTCACTGCCATTCACGAGGTAGCGCGACGGCTCAGTGCTACTGCTACAGGGTCGCGCCATGTTCTCTGTGGTTATATAAGTTTGGCGTATATATTTATATACACCCAATTATTTGGAAACACAACGCCATGCACAAAACCGGAAGTAAATAACGTATTGCGTTGTCGTCGGACTGGAGACAAGCCACAGCCGCAGTGAACGTGCACAGAATATGTCGTGAAGTTTGGACATATGGCCTTTGAGTTATGCAAGCGGACCGATAAACTGACAGACAGACAAACAGACATGCTGATCGCAATACTTTGCACCCTTACCGGGAAAAAGTAATAATATGGACGTTATGCAGTGAACGATAGCATTGCATTATTCGTGATTAAAGTGCACCATGTAGATCGTCTCCATTATGCGATATACGGGAACTGGCTTAAGTACAGCGCTGACTGTGAGTAATATCAATAGGATGGGCGATCGGGCACTGTCAGTCGCTGGTCCACGTGCCTGGAACGCACTTCCGGCTGACATTCGCTGTGCACCTAGTTTGGACACTTTTAAGAAGCATCTCAAAGCACATTAATTTTGTTTTTGCTGCCTACGATGCATAACAATTGTTTTACTCAGTTTTATTCGATTTTATACACCCGATACTTATATTTTAGTGTGCAGTGCTGACCAAGCGCTTTTGTATTGATTGATTGATTGATTGATTGATTGATTGATTGATTGATTGATATTTCGGTCCGCTTGGACAGACTGGAACTACGTCAGCTAAATCTGCTAAATAATCAATATTCCAAAATAGTTCGAGTCTGCCTGCCAATTAGTGGCCCAAATTTCTCCATAAAACACTTGAGTTTTCTCCTTGGGAATTCCTCCTGGAGGGAATCCCTGACATTCCATGTGGTTGAAAAAAAGAGCAGCGTAAATCATCGCCATTTCTTAGAACTGGAGTCTTGTACATACCTATTCTACAAATCATCGAAGGAGATGGGCAAAAGTTAACTGAAAAGTATACATTTAGTTACAGTATTATGTTTAGTTCATGTAAACTCTAGCAAACACGAAATAGTTCAATAACTGATAACAGTACTAAACTTGTCAACAACTAAACGTTTAACTGCTGCAGTACAATCATGTTACAGCTACTTCGTTAATAACCTCATCGGTATTGTTTTTTCTTCTTTGTGAACCTATTTTATTTCACTAATGCACTGTAATTGTTATTCCGATAAAGCTGTAGGCTACATTTTTCACCTTTCCACCATTAGTGATGTTATTCCGATAAAGCTGTAGGCTACATTTTTCACCTTTCCACCATTAGTGAAATAAAAATCATAATCTTCACAAAAAAGAATGCAATAAAGTTAGGTCTATCAACAAAGTAACGGTCGCGCCATTTATTTACATCACAATCATACTCTTAGAATTTGCAAGTATGTGTGATACAGTGTTAAATACCTTAAACAAACAAATTTTAAGTCGGAGTAAAATAATAGATGCATAATTCTATTAGTGGACTAAAACCTGTAGTTGACTACAAAATCTAGCTAGGTGCGGGGCTACCGAAGTACATACGTAGAGGGAGACAGACAGTTTATTATAGCCACAAGAGTTAAAAAGGCTTCCCATACTCGTTACCGAGCGTTGGGCCCGGAGCTGATCTCAGTGTATCATCTATCCGGCGGTGGGCTGCCATTACTTTCCGCCAGGCCTGCGGTTACCTTCCCAGCCGCAGAGCATCACCGTCCCTTGGCCGGTACCAAGTTATACCGCTTGGTGGCACATAGGTGTGAACAACTTGCCTAAGGTTCTTATGCAGCTTTGCCCTAGTAGGATTTGAACCCACGACCTGTTGATTGCAAGTCCAACGCTCTACCCGTTGCGCCACCTTAGCGACAAGAGTCAGGCTGCCAGCAAAGAATAAAACGCATTACGCTGGCAACTATCACGACAACAAAATGCAACACAAAATACAGGAAAACGAAGAAACGTAAAAGATACAAAAGAGACAGTGGAGGAGAGACAGCGCGCATACATCTCACACTGATGTTGCGATTTGTCAATGGTTTTATACGAATATACATACATACATACCTACTATCAACACTTATCGGCAGGGCAGACATTAGAAGGCAACAGATAACGTGCTTTCTTTTAATGTGGTCGATGCTTCTTTGTTATGATTTCTTCGCTAATTTTCGCAACTCAAATAGGATACGCCACAAAGTTAACCGAAAGTTAACTATTTAGGCCCCATTGCAGCGATAGCTAGATGCGGCCTATTGCTATAGACGGAAGTAGCGTGGTCTATCTGTGTGTCTGTCTGTTGTTCACGTTCGTGAGCCCTGCAAAACGGCTGAACCGATCGACATGCCGTTTGACGCTGAGTGGCTGACTCGGTGGGAGCAAGGAACCATGTATTAGATGGCGTCGAGATGCCATACGGGAATGGGCAATTTTGGGCGTTTTTCGGACCATGGAAAAGCTTTGGGAGTCTCTGCTGCGGTGTATGCAGCAAAATGGATTATTCAGTCCTCCGAAACGGCAGGACAGCGCCACTGCTGCAGCCGACTGGTATGAAAAAAATCCTTTCGTCAAAATTCTTTTACCACTTGTAATAATTACTTATCACTAAAAGTTTAACTGTGACCACTGACCATTATAAATTTCTGTATAGCTGAAAAGTTCAACTATTTCTTTCCAACCATTTTAATAAAAATTAAACTGCAAAGGAAAAGACCGCTTCCCGTCAGCGGTAATCGACGTGTGCATGTAGCCTTATGTTAATTGCTAGTATCCACTCAACTGCATTCATAAACCTAACGGACTTTTTTATCCACACATGCCGATAGGCAAGGTGCGGATATATCGTTTACTGTTTGCTTTTTGTGTTTTTTGTCTGTATGGCTACGGATTTCTCCGGCGAAAATAAAGCTAGCGGCGTCAAATTTTGCACGCTGGTTCATCGGCGTCATGGGCAGGGAATCTCCCATTTTGGCGAACTTTGCTCCCCATTTAGGGGTTCAAACCAAAAAAAATTTGCGGCCGTGATAGGCGTAGGATCGACAGGGTGGGAAGAGCTACCGTAATCATCACGCTACGGATGCGCCGTTGGTGAAATCGCGCGGCGTGTGAACGTAGGTCGGTACATGTGTGAATATACGGCCGTCCCCAAAGACGGACTTACATGTACTAGTTTATTCGCTCATCGATTTTTAACTGTTAGTTTTTTTTCAATTTCTGTTTTGTACCGCGCGGTATATTACGCTGACTATCCGTCATCTGTTGAGCGCGTTGCATGCCTTATCGTTTCCGTATGGTATCGTAACGTCGGACTGTTAAGTCGTCTCGTGTCGTCGCCGTTTCGGTCGTAACGTGAAACTTGTGTAGACTATAGGCCTACATGGAGCACGCAACGCGACTCCGTTGATGGCTTCGTCGGTATACAATGTGTGTGCGTCGACGGACCTACGCTTCACACAGCTTGACGACAGATAAAGCAACAGCAGCATCAGCAGCTGGCGTCAAGGCGATGGTGACGGCAGTTGTCGAACGCTCTAGCACAGTCGCAGAATAATTTGCTTTACGCGCACGTGGCGTCGGCGCCGTGTTTACGATACACTCCTCGCTGCCACGACCTCCCGACAATCGTCGGACGGTACGGTAGTTCGCGACGCGGTACCGAAAGGGACAACACGGTGCAGAACTGCCATCTTTGGCCGACTAAGCGTGCGGGATTACTTTTCTTTCGTATTGACGGTGTAAGGCCCGTACTCGAACCAACTTCGAACGTGCCAACTGCATTCATGAAACCCATGGCACCTGGCGTCAGCATAATAACCAAGTCGAATGTGTCCCTCTCCGCGATGGAGTTGCTACCGCCAGATTGCGTGCAGTTAGTTTGTGGAAAATACAAAAATTGCCAGGAAACAGAATGCTGGCTCTTTTTGCCGCTTTTAACAACGCGCGGTAAAAGTAATGTCCAAAGTGTCACTGGCCGACGGTTGACCAATGACCGATCTATGCTGGTCGGGGACCGGTTGGCGACTGACCTGCCTTCCGCTAGAGTCATCAGCGTCGCCCATCAAGACCTTCACACTTCCTGCTTCACTCGCCGGTTGCCATGGACACCGATCGTTGTCGCTGTAGCTGCTCAGTAAACAAATCGCTACAGCTGACGGCCACGTGCGCTGCACCGACTGCGAGTCTCGTTTCATCAGCTGCAGACCCACCGGTCGTGTTACTGCACATTATACTAATGCAGCCAATATTTCGTCGACCTACGCAGTGACCTATTCCGCACCGTAACACCTTCCGCTTCCGTACTAAGCCGTAGGTTTTACGACACGACGCGTTTGCACGATTTACAGCACGTCATTCGGCAGTTGAAGGGCAGCCGGTTTAGTCTGCTGCAGAGACAATACTAACAAATGGTCAAACAATTTGACAAAAGGCAGCATCGCCGTCTTGTCACCCCTCGCAGCGGCGAATGGTTTCGTCCGACCTTGACCCAATTCAATACATGATTCCTTGGGCCCATATGAGTCCCCGCCCCAAACGGCATCTCGATCGGTTCAACTGTTTTTGTGTAAACCGCTGCGAAGGCTCCCAATGCTTGTTAATGGAATGGACGACCCCCAAAATTGCCCCGTCTTCTCGGGGGATCGGGGCCCCCAACTAAGACACAGTTCCTTGGGCTTACACGAGTCAGTCCTCGTAACGGCATCTCGATCGGTTCAGCCGTTTTTGAACGGCTCACGAACGTGACAAACAGACCGACAGACCGAACACGACACACCGTGTGACTGTGTATAGCAATAGGCCGCTATCGCTAGCTATTGCTACGATGCGGCCTACAAATTAAGAAACAACAGTAAAAAGGTCGCACCGACCTTTTTAGCGACGTTTTACCTGCTGTGACAATAAACTTTGACCCATGACCTTCGAACCTTCGACAATGTGTTAGCTGAACCAGCCTACCAGACATCTAGATCAAAAGTCGTTTAGTTGTCGTTGTCGTTGTCCAAGACGCTGTGACAAACACACGCATCGGACCGATTGCTTTACTTGGACCACTAGTGGTCGATAAAAAAAGAAACTGATAAGCAGGAAGAAGTCCAGGAAATCGTCCGTCGTATCCACGAAGACAGCATACAATGCATATCCACCTGATTGAGCGTTTTGGCTGGATTCAGTCTCTGTTTTAGTGCGCGTGGCCAAAAAACACACACAAAGAACGTCGGGCAGCAACAACGTAGGCCAAACATGTCGCATTACTGAGTCATTACCAATTTTTTTATAAAGAAACAACATAAAGAAATTGACAATAATACCGTCTGCGGTACTATATACGTACAGACGATAGAATCGTGAAGATGGTTCTAGCGACATCTTCAGCTGAAGCTATACTGCGGATGACTTCGAAGAACATCACAAAGAATTTATGAAAGATTGCATCACGTCAGCTTCTGTATAAAAACAGCGGCATAAACATGTCACTACATACACACTGCAACATTGGCGTTTAATAAACTTTCGGTATTCAGCAGCCTACCGGCGACGCTTTCATGACAACTTTAAAATCACGTAATTACTAGACTGCACTCACAAGAGCGCACACCTCTGCCTAAGTGCGCTAACCCAACCCTCATCCTAACCCTAACCCTAACCCGCCAAAATTTAGTCAACTCTTCCCTGGTCCATAATCTACCCACTCTTCAAGTTTCATGAAAATATTCCCACACCTTTTCGAGTTAGGCTGTTCACAAACAGACAGACATACATACAGGCAGACAGACAGACATACAGACAAACAAACTGCGGTCAAAACATTATTCCGCCAATTTGTGGCAGAGGTAAATTTAAATATGAAAACTTTACGAAATTTAATGGTAATAAATGACGTGTACAATCACAAAGTAAAGTGAAGTAAACAGGATATTTGTGTAGCGCTTTATACTGGGCCTGACTCGCCTCTAAAGTAGCGTTCTCACTGACGCCGTCGACCGCGGTCGACCGCGATACACCGACGTCGACGGCGTGCGACTGCGTCAGTGAGAACGCTACTTAAGGCACTCACGTATGGCACTTGTTAACGAGGAATCACGCTGTTCCACCTTCCATCCCATGTGCATTTATAAATATCGAAAATATGAGCTACGCCTACCTTTATTCCCTAGCCGCAGAGCAACACCGCATTTTGGCTGGTACTCATTTCCTCTCCCGCGAACTGTTGTGAATGCCGTTACATGCTAATGATATTCGACGTGGACGAATCGATCGAGGTCGTCCAGCGTAGTCGCTCGGCCGAACAATAAAGTGGTCTGGCCGGGCCCGCGTTGCTTGATCTCTGCCGGATCAGCTGGGCCCGAAGGCCAGGGCCCGAAGGCCTGCTTCGGACCGGCGCAGCACAAATCATTTAGTTGCCCGGGCCGGCGGAAGTTCGGGACGCCGGCCGGTGAATTAACGCAGGTGGACGCAAGTGGATGTGAATCGGGCGATAACGGCGCGGGCGGAAAAGGAAACCAGACGGCGCCCCACTTCCGGCCGGGCCGCCGCCGGCCCGCTGACGGAATCAGCAATACAGAGGCGACCGCAGCTGCGGCTGATGCGGTGAACGGTTCAGAGATAAGCTGATGGTGTGCGGGCGGCGCCGGCGACTGGCGCTATCTCGTGTGTGTGAAGCCAGGCGAACAGACCAACGGATCTACGTCAGTACACAGCGCCAATCCACCAGCTGCGATTGCTGCTGCTGCTGCTGTGGAATCGTTTAAGTTCATTTTCTGCAGCAACGAGAGCCGCGGTCACGTCAAATACTGTATGTACTGCAACGTCATGTTATAATGAAACTAGAAGATGGAGATCCGGACTTCGACGCCCCAGCGTCGACGTGGATGCCTTTACCAACACTTCACCTGCCGTGACCTTGGTCGTTGACCTTTGACCGACCCTCCAGTCTAACCAGATCACCAATAGGGGCTAATGAATATTTCCTGTCAGTTTTATCAAAATTGTTCAAGCCTTCATGAGATATCGTTGGTAACAATATCTAACCGGACGAACAAATGAACGAACGGGAGAAAGGGACATCTTACTACGTAATGCCTTGCCGACACCGTCGATTGGCGAAGGATTGGCGAAGGCACAATATAAAATTTTTCAGACCAGCTCGGTTGATGTTGTCGAAGACTGTCAAACTATGTTTAATTTTCGTAGAGTGTCAGAGCTGGTCCTGGATAGAAAACGTAAATTTTTGCAAAAATTGTGTTCGTGCGACAATATTACATGTGAAACTTGCATTTATGGCGAAGGACTGTTGTCAAGCCTACGTTCAGAAAGTTAAGGTATGCTAGTCATTGGTGCAATAGTAAGGTTTCTTTCTTTCTTTCTTTCTGTTGTTGTTGTTGTTGCTGTTTTTCTTATTTCTGCTACCATGTATATTGGTGAATAAAGATGTATATATAAAGATGACACAACGTTGCGTTACAGTTTTCTCTCATTATCCGTTTGTAGACCAGCATGATGTGATTAACGGTTAACCCATTAACTGCTTTACCGTTGTACATCCACTAACAGGCGTCAACTTCAGATAATGGGATAGCCTACGCTTCTCCCAATATCTTTTCTGAGGTACACGTATGGGAAAATCCCACAGTATTTAACTTTTGTTTTCTTTTATACGGTCAAGGTATACACAAATAACAGTTTTAGACCGCATCGCATGCATAGCATAGATGTAGCCCATTGCGACAGATGTCACACGTAGCGCGGTCTGTGTGTCTATGTGTTGGTCACACTTATGTACTGTGCAAAAACGGCTAACCCGATCGAGATGCCGTTTGGGGGAGGGGCTGACTCATGTGGGCCAAAGGAAGGAACACATGTCAAGATAGGATGAATCCATTCGCAACAACAGGGGCCGACAAGTCGGCGATGCGGCCTTTTGCCAAATTACTTTGGACATTAGCTTAAGGATTAATAGTGCATCAAAAAAGTTCGATAGCCGGAGACTTTCTGCGAGAGTTTATGGGTAACGATCCTCAACGTTATTAACATGCTGACGCCACTGCATCAACCCTACAACGTATTGGACACAGGTCCATTCGCCACTGCGAGAAATGACTTTATTAACGCTGGCCGCATCTAGCGGTAAGCGTAATATAACGGTCTGGCGTCCGTCCGTCCGTCCGTCCGTCTGTCCCGTCTTTTTCTAACCTTAATTAATAGATTGCGCGTCGCATAGTCAACGTTGACTCACCAGTGGGCAGCACGTGACGTGCGCACTTCGCCATTTCAAAAAGAAAATTCATTTTTGGCAGAGGCTATGTCCCCCACAACTTGAATTTTCCGTTTAAAAAGCTGTGTTTTAGTACATTTTGGGTGGTATTAACCACATTTTTCAATTTTTTGAGAGTGTAGCAATTTCGGCCAGTCGACAGACATTGGTGTCAATGTATGGAGGCGACAAGCATGACGCCTGACCGACATCTCTTGCCATGTAAACTAACCGAATGGGCACCAATCTCGAACGTCCTCTGGGCCGGGCAGAGTGGGGTGGTTGGACCACGGTCCACCCGGCGACAACGCCTCCGCCATCGACCCATCCAGCGTATCCGTCTCTTCCCGGCGCGACGTCGGTCGCCGTGTCCGTCGCAGCGGGCAATTTGCGGCGTCCATTAGCACGGTCAACAAGATGCCGCCGAGATACACGTGTATAAATCACGCCCGGCGCGCCTCGCTATCGGGCTCGACCAGGTTGACGCCGGTCGGAGTGGGTCCAGACCAGACCCGACACCGGACTGGGCCGTCGCCAGCGGCAACAACCTGGCAACAACAGGGCGCCTCATCCAGTCAGCGAGCGAACAAACTCTCTACACCCGCCGCGTTAAGTATTATGCACCACCCCCAAAGTGGAGGGCGTCTGTCTGTCTGTCTGTCTATCCGTCTAATGGTGATGATGATGACGATGATGATATCCCATGCCCATGCCCCTATCACAAAAGCCATGCTTTTTAGAGCTATGTTTACTATATGTAGTCGTCGTGTGTCCGTCCGTTCGTCTGTCAATAACAGAAGTAAGTTAAGTAAGTAAGTAAATAGGTGTACTTATATAGCGCACAAAATCGTAGTCACAATGCGTTGTGATTGCTAAAATTTCCTACATATATGTGATTTCAGATGTCGCCTGAACTGCCCGTAGCTGGTGAGACAAGTCTCCGCTGCCGGTGACAGACCCGCGCGACGTAGTGCCTCGCGCCCACTGTGCTGTACACAGATGTCGGACGGTCAGTGTGATAAACTGTGACTAATAACGGTTCACTTAAGTTGACAGCACCAGAGACGATCAGCCGTCCCAGAGATATGTTTGGTGCCCACCAAAATTTAAACGGTTCACGTGACCTAACCACAGCCCTTTCAGGGATAGTTTGCCATCAGTGAGCTAGTACTTGCTACGTTCAACCCACCTACCAAATTTGAAGTCTCTATCCCCAATCACTATGAAGATATGAAAAGTGATACAAAATGTGGAAAATAGGGTGGTTTGGGGTAGTCAAGGTCAGTCAAGGTTACTGGGAATAACACGAATGGATATAGCACATACGAGTTCCTATTAGAGTTCCATGGTAACTATGTCCCTATCTTGAAACGTTTCTGAGATATAGCGAGATATTGGTGGAAAATCGCCGATTGTAACCTACCCAACTCTATTAGGCGCCCCTTTGGAGGTGATCTCGTTGGATTTGGCAACAGAAAACTAGAGTCCTTCGGTGTTGTTTGCGTGATTCTGTGTTGAGCCTTTCTGATACAGTGCTGGCTTGTGACCGACGGACGGACGGACGGATGGACACACGATGACTGCATATACCGCGCTAGCATAGTGTCGCGAGGTAAAAACCAAATGCAAGGAGTCGAACCCGGTCAGCGTGGCCGTATGGCCACCAGAAGTGGCCAAAATGTCCCTGAGGCCGAAAACTTACATCGTCAGTACCTCGAAAACCAAGCGACCGTCAGTCTTTCCCGCTGCTCGTTTATTCCCCTTGCCCGAACCAGAAGGGAGGGTTTTTTCTTCGTAAGTTCATTTTTCAGGAGATGGCGAAGATCAGGACGACAGGTCTCCAACCCACCGGGGTATAGAAAAATCACTGTTAAGTACCACTGCAATCTGTTGCCAGGAAATTTGTCCTAACTGACCTATTGTGTGTCGAGTGTGACGTTAAGCACTGATTAATCAGTGTTTTGTCAGTTAACTTTTATCTCCCAGGAGCAACAACATCAACAACAGCTATCAGCTACTTAGCATCAAATGAATGAAAAGTTGAAGAAGTTTATTTGCGGATGTCGTTGAAACTGAAAACTAGCGGGTCGCATTCATAACGTTAAATAACAACAAGTACGTCCGTCTCCGGGACGGCCGTATATCCACACATGCCTATCGCACGTCGCGCGATTTCACAGACGGCGCACCTCTAGCGCGGCGTTTGGCCCGCGCGCTCAATGAACTATAAATAGAACGTCGCTCTGACGTCAGTCAGCGTAAGCCTGTAGGCTATGCTAGGCTCCTATTCGTCCGATTTTGGGCTTCTGGGGGAGCAAAGTTCTCCAAAATGGGAGATTCCCTGCCCAGGACGCCGATGAACCACCTCGCAAAATTTGATGCCGCTAGCTTTATCTTCGGCGGAGAAATCCGTAACCGTACAAACACACAAAATTACAAAAAAAAAACAAACAAACAGTAACCGTTCTATCCACACTTTGCCTATCTGCATGTGTGGATAACAAGTATCAGTGCACCAGCAAGTAGGGCATACTGTTGTTACAGCTATTTAACCTGAAAACGCAAAGCAAAGTTACATGCATAACACGAACCCACGGCATTAGCGGACGACAAGCGGTAAACAAGGCAAGATCAGTTTTTTGTATGTTTTTCTACATTTTTGTTATTGTGAGTTTGTCAGCACCACTCAGTGACTTACAGCATTCTAGCTGGGAACGGGAGTTTGGTAGACATCAAACTTCGCTACCGGTGCCGCCACGAAACATAATGCCGCCTTTGGTTTGCCCCATTGGCCCCATTACGTGAAAACATGATGTTATCCATAAAACCGGAAGTAAATGACGCGTTGCATTGTCGTGAGATTAAGACCGAGTCACGGCCACAAAAATATGGAACAGTGAAATTTAGACGTGTCGTTTTTCAGATACGCGAGCGGACAGACAGACAATCAGACATACATAGCAACATATACATAAACGCTGGTGGTAATACTTTGCATGCATCCCAACGGGGACGACGTAATAACTCAACATACCCCTGGAGACGTTCAATGACGTACAAATTGACGACATTTCGTTACACTTCTAGCACGAGCCAACCGCGTATACGTCTTTGAGATTTCCCGGCACCGGTGATGCGCTATCGGCAACGCGCAAGATGACTCGAACAACTGCAGCAAAGACGAATTCACGGCTCGACCTCCGCAAGACATATATACCGGTACCAGCGACACGCCGCTGCCCGCTTAAGCCAGCTCTCATGCAAGTATAATGAGTCGACCATTTTACTGTGTACGAACAGGTCTGTACCGTTTATGCCGTAATTTTCGTCGCGGCGTGACGTCCGTTACAGTTGCTCAGAACTGGTAGGAACCAGTCGCATCCAATAATAGCTCTGTTCTCTACGCAGAAAGAAGCGTATATTATATACATACTGATACGCCGTTCAGTCACGTTTTGCCCGGCACCGACTACTTTGGTGGTCCGAGTCGTGCGATGTGGTCTCCTGTGTGTGTCTGCGTGTTCGAACAAAATGACCTTTGACCTATATAATCGGTACAATGGTTCTCTTGACCCAATCTGCATCGACTTCGTAGGTTACGGTCGCAGTTCTAAGTCACAGGAGGAAAATGGCGCTAAATAGGCAAGTAAGTAAGTAAGTAAGTAAATATATAGAGCACGGTTATCGTCAAGAACCTCTAACGTGCTAAATGCACTAGTATCGAGCGAACAAGTACGTTTTAAGCAAACGTCTAAAAGAGTCTGCACTGATGGTCGGGTCCCGGATAAAATCCGGGAGAGAGTTCCAGACGGTGGGGTCGGCAACTGAAAAGGCCCGACGGCCGTAAGTGTTGAGCCAGCCGGTAGCGAGGTACTGGAAGCAGTTGACGGTCGGCGGAACGCAGGTGCTGCCGAGTGTCGATGCCGGCGGCCGGAACGCAGTAGTCCGACAGGTACGGCAGGGTCGGTGCGACCTAGAGTGAGTGCTTTCTAGTTCATATTTATAAACTCGAGCCACTACTATTACAATAGCCCATTTGTAGGCGTACACAACCAACACATTTGGCTAATTACACGTCGAGATATTGCAGCAGGAGACCTATCTGCCAAGTATACCGTAGAATCAATCAATCAGTCAGTCAATCAATCCATCAATATGGCGCTCCCCATCCGACATTCAGAAGCGCCTCGCAATAGAATAAGCTAAAATAAAATACAATAAGCGAATTGCAGACATCTCGATTACGACCATGAAATGTGAATAAATTTCATTCACTGTAAGCTTAATGGCAGTGCACCATGAGGTAACCCATGCAGATATTATACAGAAAACAAAAACATACTATAAACAAGCGGTCAAAGACTTTTGACGAAAGGGTGCATTGTATGTCGTGCCGTTATTTTGGATTTAATGACCCTTCGCTGCGTACACAGCAGCAGAGACTCCCAATGCTTTTCACGCAGCCGGACAACCCCCAAAATTGCCTCTTCCCGTGGGGGATCTCGACCCCATCTAATACGTGATTCCTTAGGCCCACCCGAGTCAGCCACAAACGGCATCTCGATCGGTTCAGCCGTTTTTGCAAGGCTCACGAACGTGACCAACAGACCACTCTACCCCGTCTGCAGCAATAGGCCGCATCTAGCTATTGCTGCGACGCGGCCTAATAAAACCAATAGAACCAATAGAAAGGCAATAAAATTGATACTGACTTTTACAAAAACTTGAAATCCATACAGTGTCCAGTACACGAAAATAGCTACTGACTTCTGTGGCAATCCTCACACCAAAAACTAATTCGATCCGTTTAAGCGTTTTACGAAGCATCCAGCGTCACATAGGCCTACAGACACACAACCTGTCAGGTAAGCCAAACCGTTATCGCGGTCGACTAAAACGATCTGAGTGCTCGAAATGATTAAAACGTAACAGCGAAGCTATTGAAAACCATAGAAGAAGCCAGCACGCACAAGAGTGCAACGACCCACGCCGGCACTGTTTTGTGACTCGTGGTCTTGGCATTTGACCTTTTGACCCAAAACAAATGGGTTTCCAGAACTCATCGTGGAACATTTGTATGTCAAGTTTGGTGATTCTAGCTGCATCAGTTTTTGAGATATCGTGCGGAAAAACAGAAGGACAGAAGACAGACAGACAGACAAACGGCGGTGAAACCCTACACCAGCAACTGCCCTCGGCGTGGATAATAAGTGGAATGCGACTGGTAGGAAACCGTAAAAGATGTCCTTAGGTCATTGTTAGGTCGACGATGAATCGACATGCTGCGGCCGACTGTTCCAAAGCCGGGCTGCAGCAACAGGAAAAAGGTTGTCGATAAATGGTTTTGAGTGCAGACAGTGAGGGTGACGACGCCAACATAGAGATATGCTGGCACAAATCCACGAAGGCGCCCGTAGACGGCCAGCTTAAACTCGATTCCATGTACATGGGACTGGAACATTTGACCAGCGTAACTGCACGGTGAAGAAGCAGCGTTTAATACCTCGCCGACAAGACGAAATTTACGTCAATCAAACGTAATTTTTTTTTTTACTTTTTAGCAGTTTTAAAAAACACATCAACATGAAACTCTGAAAACTAACGCAACAGTATTTTCACTTGCATGTCGGCGTGTTAACTGTTAAAGTAGTTTGCCAGATTATGTTCACTGTGTGCTCTTTGTTTGTTCTTTTTAAACGCTTATTTATTTAAGGCTTCTAAACAGCCACGATTTTACATCATATTTGAGTGACGTGATTTAATATCTTGTGGCTACCCTAAGCGCCTACTGATGGCCGGTTGTCCGTCAGTTTTTTTAACGCACGCCGACGGTAGTTGCAGAGGTATTGTTTTACCTCCGTTTGTCTGTGTCTGTCTGTTTTTCCGCACGATGTCTCAAACGCTGATGCAGCTAGGATCACCGAACTTGACATAAAATGTTCCAAGATCAGTCCGGGAAACCCATTTATTTTGACGTTAAAAGTGAAAGGTCAACGGTCAAGGTCACGAGTCACAAAAACCTTTCCCGCGTGGGACTTGTGAGTGCCGGCTTCGTCTAGTTATATCTATTTATATCTTGCCTCAACACGGTGGATTTTACTGACAAATTAACATGAATGAATGAACGACACCGGACTGACAGGCTGGGAAGGACCGTATGCAGCCACTGCTTCACTGTCCTTTGCTTTCGCGGAAAGTGCTCACGTGGAATGTGAGCATGCATGTAAATGAATATAGGGCTTAATGTCTATGATCCTCCGATGTGCTTATGTAAGAGTGCAGATGTATACATGTGCCTTGCCCTATTCGCCGTCTGCGGTCGTCCGATGCCATCCGCTGTTTCAGAAAGAAAGTGAACTGAACTAGCTCGATCGGCGTTCTCGGTCGCGGCTTCACACAGGAAACTCACCCTCTGACAATAGATCTTGTCGTACTGTATACACCTTTAGACGACATCTCAAAACCCATTTTGTTCACAATCATAACGTGAAACCACCAGCGCCTCTGTATCCCAGGACTTCAAGCCGCTATACAAGTACTGTGTTATTATTACATCGTCCCCGGTAAGGGTGTTAAGTATTGCGGTCAACGTGTCGGTATGTCTGTCTGTATCTCTGTCCGCTCGCATATCTCAAAAGCCACATGTCCAGATATCACGTATCTGTACATGTTAGCTATGGCCATGGCTTGGTCATCGTCTGCCGTTATGTTATGTACTTCCGGTTTTGTGGACGACGTCATGTTTTTCACACAATGGGACCAATAGACCATAATCAAGACAACGTTATGCTTCGTCGAGTTCGCTAGATGGCGGTACTGGAGGCGAAGTTGCTGTTTACGTTTGTGGGCTTGTTATTATTATTATTATTAGAATTACGTAATGCCATTAACCTTTTCTGGACTTAGTGTACATGAGTCATTGGAGGCTATGCATCATAAACGCCGTCACTGCGTTCGCGGTAGTGGTCGAAACTGGTTGAAATGGAGTAACTAATTTGTGAAAACATCAATCAGTTGCAGTGGTTGGTCGTAAGGACGCGTGACGGCCATGCAGACAGACAGACAGAACAAGAACAGCGATATATCACGCTCTCCGCTGCCTCTACAGTAGCTCCTTTGCTCCACTGCCCAAAAATAATCACGTCGTCGCTTCGACGTGACACGCTATTTAGCACATTACGTCGCTGTAAAACTACAGATAAATGCGCGTATGCACCCCGTGTGCTCACTCGAATGTTACGATTTGCGAGATTCTGATTAGGAGACGTTATCCTGATCTTCCCCCTCGTTAATAACTCCGACGCCGCGAGCCATAACTCTTAATACAAGTAGCTCAGTCGCGCGACGCGCTGCATCACAACAAACGGCAAAAATTTAACATAACCACGCAACTTTTGTTGGTGATATGTCATGCTGTTGTTAGAATTGATATAGCCTACCTGTGTACTAAATTTGACGACTTTAGGTTCAGCCGTTCCAGTGATATGATTGGAGCCCCCAAAATTACGCTGACTGCGTCTAGCGGTAATCGTAATGTAACGGTCTGGCGTCCGTCCGTCCTTCCCCCTGTCTGTCCATCCGTCCCATCTTTTTTCTAACCTTAATAGAGCGCGCGGCGCATACTCAACGTGATCCACCAGGGGGCAGCACGCGACGCGGCCAGCATACGCTTTCGTCCGAGTATTACGAAGACGGACATAGTTGTTTGTATTATCTAGTCTATACGCTGATTCCTTGACACAGTTCACCACCAGTCTCTTCTCTTCTCAATCATTCCATCTTCTCTCTGACTGCTAGTTCCATACATGCGGTATTTATTTTCGAGACTCCCGAGTACTGCGCGTGAATCACCTAGCCAGTCGACGCGTGCGGTTGCTTTTCGGATTGGTCGTTAGCGCCGCGTTATTTCTTTTCTTGGCTGTCATCGTCGCCGACTGTCGCTCTCATTAATTACACAACATCACCACACCGGGAAAGGTCGGTCGACTGTTGTGTCGGCTATCGGAACCGTATTCATCATCCTCCGCTAACTTGCACATCCCTCGCACTAATCTTCATTTTGGTTCACGCTCGTTTCATATTGCAGCTCCAACAGTCTGGAATTCTCTCCATTCTACTGTTCGTTCGTCTCAAACCTTAAACACTTTCCGAAAACATCCTAAACCCATCTTTTACAGTCTGCATTTAATAGCACGTAGCGACTTGTCCAGCGCCTCTGATTCATTCTACTGAATGATTATGGCGCTTAATCAATTTTTACGTACTTACTTACTTACTTACTTATTCCATTTATTCGAATGAGACAACACGGCCCATAGGGCATAACAATAAAGAAACGATACAGACGAAAAGGAAAGAAGACGTAAAACTACCATACCAAACACACAAACCACATAACCAGTGTTGAAATGTACGTCTTGGTGCTTTCACGTGAGTTTAGTCAATTCTGCCGGTTACTTACAGCTGCCAGATATCCCGTCTTCATATCTCGCTCGAGACATCCAGACTGCAGCAACACATTATTGTCGTTATCGTTGTGAAGGCAGCCAATCACGAGCGCGCGTAAATGTCAAACCACTACAAACGTATATACGCTATCTGGCCGACGAAAGCATTTCACCGTATCACGTTGTCTGTACCGCGTGCATACGCCGCGCGCGCGCGCCGCGGTGCCCGAAGAAGTGTGTGCAATCTGGCGGCGGAAGCACGGATGTCGGTCTCCATGGCAACAGATGCCCCGCAGGCTGACAGCAGCATTAGCAGCCGAAGCCGAAGCATCGTGGAAGCATCGTAACGAGCTGCCAGACAACATTCTAGATCGCTTCATCCACGCCGAGCCGCGTGACCCTAGTGTCAAGTGCGCGCGCCGACTCCGACTCTCGCGTGCGAGCTATGTGAAAGACACGATCCAGTATGTACGATAAACTATAACGAGAATATCGCGCAATATACACGAAGCAAGTGCACAGAGGAACGACAAACTAGAAGAAGCCAGCACTCATAAGAGTGCAACGAAATCGACCCACGCCGTCAACATTTTTGTGACTCGGGACCTTGACCTTTGATCTTTTGATCTTCCTTTTGGAAGATGATCAAAAATCTTTGACCGTCCGCCTGATTTTCTTGCATCTTGGAATATGTCAAGCTTTGTGATCCTAGCTGCGTCGTTTTTTTTAGATATCGTGCAAAAAAACAGATAAACAGACAAACGGAGGTAAAAAACCTGCCCTGCAATTGTCGTCGGAGTGGGTAATCAGGAACACGACTACACGTTGAATTACTGCAGCTCTCTTGCTCGTGATATTATAGTTATTCACTACAGTCAGAAGTAACATCATTTTCCAGTTGTCGGACGATGCTGACGGAAAACGAGAAATTCGCGGCGTCACCTGATCTCAGTCCGAGCGCGGATTCTGAGTTCACGATCTTCCGAAAGACCGTCAAAAGTTTCGGTGAATGTTCCTCGCAACATTTTACCTAGAAGAACCAGCACTCACAGCATGCAAAGACCCACTCCGGCGGTTTTTGTGTTGTGGCCTTGACCGCTGACCTTTTAACTCCAAAATAAATGGGTTTCCATGACTCATCGTGGAACATTTGTATGTCAAGTTTGGTGATCCTAGCTGCATCGCTTTTTGAGATATCGTGCAGATAAACAGACAGGCAAACGGCAAACTGCCGTCCACGTGGGTAATTAACGTACAAAACTTCGTGGTTCGGAAGATGGTCAGAAATCCTCGACCGTCCGCCTGATTTTCTTGCATCTTTGGATCACACAAGATGGCCTGATTCACCTCTGTAGAACCCTAACCCTACTGATCCTGTTAACACTGTTTAAAATAACTGGAAAATGGTGAACGTCTTCGATACAGCTCCAGAAACGAGTTTGCTTTTTTTATCACAACGAATACGTTATATAACGTCGTTATGCGAAATGTTCCCGTGGCGGCGTGATAGTATTACTGAGATGTTGACACTTGATGGCTTGACACTGTTCATGGTGATTGGTGAACGTAGATCCAAACTTAACCAGATGTCACAAAGTATAGCAACAATTGAGTCCGTATAACTGCATGCAATGTTGGTCATGTATGAACGGTGATAATGTCATTTTATAAAGTTCTTAGTCTGTCTTTCCTCATCTAAACAAAACTGATTTGATTTTGATTTATCTAGTTACTTCGCCCCGGGTAGGTTGGCAAAGTATTGCGATCAGCATGTCTGTATGTCTGTCTGTCTGTCCGTCCGCTTGCACATCTCAAAAACACAGTCTGAATTTCACCAAATTTTCTATACATGATATCTGTGGGCGTGGATTGGTCCTCCTCTGACAGCAGTGCAATACGTTATGTACTTCCTGTTTTGTGGGCGTCTTTTTCACATAATGGAGCTAATTCGCCAGAAGCAAAGGCGACGCGCGTATGTTTCGCCGAGTTCGCTAGGCGGCGGCACGGGGGGGGCGAAGTCTGCCGTCACCGACTGCATTTTTCAGCTATCTACATATTAACCGCTTCAGAAGAGAAATACCTTTATAACAAACGTTTACACTAAACACTGATTTATGTAAAGTAAAAGTAAAAGTAAACAGTGTATAGCAGTTAGCATCAACTTAGCTGTTCACCGCTACGGGAAACTCACATGCCATATGGGATCACACGGTGTTACCTGCCACCGACAGTGGTGAGAATCCGGCCTTAACCCGCAGTCAAAGCAGGTACTCGGTGTACCTTGAATTTCACTCGCCGTCAACACTCTGGGGTTATTCCATATACCATATATCATATACGTCATTCACTGTTAGTGATCTGTAGCAACTATGTCTGTATCGTTCACCATTTGAGATATATTACCTGTTGTTGATTAGCGTCCGTGACGGCCTTGACCTTAAGCAGTTCTTCTATATGCTCTGCAGCTAACGAGAGCTAATTGGTCATGTAGATTTAAATCGGTACCTAACTATTAGTCTATTATGCAGATCCGAACAGATGCTTTTGGCCCCCTGTGTTAGGACGATAAAGAAACGGTACTCCACTTGCTTGCTCTAAACGCTTAAGTATCCTAGGTTCCACGTACGTCAGCTATGAGGAACTACGTAATGTGCATTGGCGTGCTCTTTTGAGGCTTGCTAAGCCTCACAGCGATTTAAACTCATTACAAGATGTGGGGTTGCGCACTGGGCCCAACGGAGGACTCAGCGATGATGGCAATATCTCCCCACGCAAAAGAACGAAAGAATACCGTGAACTTTTACCTATGACAGTGACCTTCGAAATTGATTTAGATAGGATCAAGATGAAACGGTATATGTACTGTAGGTCAAAGGTCATTTCGCTCGAGAGTTATTTTATCGCACAGACATACAGCAGACCGACCGCACCACCCGGAGTGTGACGATCGAACTCAGACGTAAGAATATTTGATAAGAAACGGACATACGGAATAACGACAGCGTATCCCGCCCGCACTTGCATGCAGTGCGTTGCTCGAAAAAACGAACATAAGTTTCATCAAAGTATACTGTTGATTTTTGCGTCGGTTTACACAGATCCTAATGTCCACTTACACAATGGTTTGTTTCTTTCAGACCATGTGTACGATATTTAGATTTCTAGTTTATAAATTTATAATTAGGCCTACACACAATTTTTTAATTCACACAAAATGTCATAACCGCTTTCTTCTGTAGACTTTGCATTCACAACGTTCTCGTACGTGTCGGTTTGCAGGGATATGCAAACTCGATACTTTACTTACTTTATAGAAGCCATAGCAAATTAAATGTAATATCTATTCAGAATGCATGAATATGTTACTTTGTATCCACTCTGCCATGCCCGCATGTACTTTGAAATTAGCAGCATCACTACGACAACTCATTCGTCAAGATACTAGGTCAAGAGCACACCAACTGATCTTCGTGTCTTGTTTTCGTTGACGCTAATATCATATTGTTTACTGACAAGGAAAACTGCTGAGGTAGGCCTAAGATAAAATATTGTTATTCGACGACTACTTATCACTTTCCCGAGTCTGTAACACAAATATGGATCAAACAGCCTAAGTGCAACAGATAAGTTATATCTGAACATTCTTCGTAGGGTTATATTTCTTGCATTATTTTACTTACGTTACGGCGGCAGAAGACGGCGGCAATTGCCCGCCAATGTAGTTTCACTTGCTGTGCCGTTGCTGAACGAAACTTATAGGCCGGATGGCATATCACGACCGCAAGACCTTACAGATAAACGAAGCAGATATTATACCGGCACGTCAACGATCGCGTCCGGTTTCAGCATGCCACGCAAAAGTCTTTCCAGCTCAACATCGCGGCGCCGTCCGGAGCATGTTGTAGCGTGCCGATCTCCGTCCCGTTCTGTCCACACGTTTTCTTGCTCAGACCGCCGAGCGCCGCGCTGGTCGAGCGCCGTGGAACCGGGTCTGGTATTTGTAGATAAAATGCCACGAAGGCAGCGGCGGCGGCGGCGGCTCTGCGGCTGCAACATACGCTGCCACACCGCACGCCTTCGCGACCAATCAACTAACGAAAAGAAAATGCCGCAACACACGCTGTTAACCTGTTAAAGTCGAGACCGTTACTGCAACAGTCTGAGCAAAGATCCGTGCGTTTAACCCCGGAATTATACGTAGATTCCGCCAGGCAACAGGCAGGCCGAGCTGTCGCAGAGGGACCGCGCGACGCTTTGAGGCAGGTGAAATTTTGTCAAGTACAAGACGTCGCATTTGAAAAGACTTACAATGGATGAATGACCTTGAAGGTCACGCAAGGTGATAGGAAATGGCGCTAATCGATAGGCAATAGTATACCGTAGTTGTCTGGATTAAGAGCGTCTCTATTTTGCACCGTTTCCGATATAGTACTGTGATCCAGGGCCGTGGCGTCGAGGGTGTTGGGGGTGCTAAGCACCCCCGGGTGGCTGGGGCAGAAACGGTACTAAGGATGGCCCGTAGCACCCCCAGTTAGCACCCTAACCCTAACCCTGAATAGTGGTAATAGGTACCGAATAATGGTGATGGTGCCAGGTGAAAGAAAGTTGGAATTGACAAGGACAGTATAGTTAGAAACTATAGTGTGCCACAAGAACAGCCTGCCAACTTGCCAAGAGCGGTTCAGAAATGAATGTAGCTGTACTTGTATGGCTAGGTGATGTAGGCTTTTTCGATCTTTGTGTCAACATATCGTGGATAACATGTGCTATCTCAACGTCTACGTTGGAAGTGACCCCAGTCGAATTTCATCTAGATCTTTGGCGCCATAAAACTAGAATCCCTAACTATGGTGCGGCATTGTTTGCATGATTCTGCGTTTAAACGTTTTGACAGAACACCGACTTGTGACAGTCGGACAGACAGACAAACGGACAGCTGGACTGACGGGCCATGTAGACATTATAGGGCCATAGCACATATCGCGCTATCATAGCGTCGCGCGGTAAGAACTCTTCAAATGCATTTATGCACAGTCATCAGCATCGTGTTTCTTGTCCATTGACGGATGTTGGTTTTCCTACGAGAGTACTCCATAGAAGACATACACTGTACTCATATAGAATCACTTAAGTTAGGATGTACACAGTAACTCGCTGGGTATATAAGCTGGGTAGTCGGAAACCAGAAAACAACCTGGAACGCCCTTAGGGAGCCCCAACGCGCACAGCACAGCAGGTATGCTTATTTAGTGGCGGCCTTCACTCGCCACGTTGCGGCTCTGTCATGGGTGCATGAGCATTTTTCATGGCAGCAGACGGCGCCGCCCGCCTGCCGCATCCTCTTCCTGGTAAAGCCACCGCTGGTTCGTAACTGCATATTCGTTAAGTATATATATATA
>Ga0209780_1000278_pt1 | contig 25789 bp, 16 predicted proteins | sample WorMetexBAHAMAS2_FD_187384 | JGI IMG/M metagenome (GOLD analysis project Ga0209780, IMG submission 187384) | Marine gutless worms symbiont microbial communities from Max Planck institute for Marine Microbiology, Germany - Inanidrilus exumae... | ecosystem: Host-associated > Annelida > Digestive...
CTCACTCCAAGAATTAATACCTATTAAGTTTTTATATTTATAATAATAGTTCTACCTTAAAGGCGCGATAAGATCTGAATAATGTTGAAAGCACCTTTAATCTTTAACCAACCAACCAACCCGTATGGTATCATTGGTATGGTATTGTATTGTATTGAATTGTATTTATTGCACATAATACGGGTGCGGAATAGACATGAAGTTAATATAGAAGATAGTAGGAAGTTACGTCTGCTGTATTCAGCGATGCCACTTCCAATGACCTTCAGTGACTTTTAACCTTAATTTCTAGGTCATGTCATGCTCAGCAAATTAATTTTAACAGCGACGACTTATTGAGTGCTTTTATTGTCATCAACGTCCATGAACGTATGTATACAATATGATATTTGTCATTTTAAAAAATATGTGATAGTATGTGCATAGAAACGACAAGTATGAAACAGCTATATCTTACAAGGCCGGCTTGCATAGGCCTACGTGTTGTCACTTGTCAGTCATTCGCTGCATGTGTTTCCCGTACGGGCTTCTGGGTGGTAATGCGCCGTTGATTTCGGCGCTATATAAATTGTTTGTTTGTGTGCTTACTTAACTTCCTTTTTCACTTTCTTTCTTCTTTACTTTTTTTCTATTTGTTTGCTTTCTTACTTATTTACTTCCTTATTCGTTTCCTTTTTGACCTATCTATCTATTCCTTCCATAATAGTCCCGTTCCTTTTCCAGGCCAGAGGTTGTAGGAGGCGACCAAACCTGGCTTTAGTTTTTTGGTTCATTTTATGTTGTAGTATACTTTGTTACGAATGCATGTTTGCTTTCTGTATTTGTTTTAGTTTTTAAGTACTAAGCCAAGAGATTGGCAGGAAAGAACGTCCCCTATTTTGTGTCGGGTGAGACGTAAAACATTAACTCAATTAATATATCGGGAGGACGTCATATGTCGGCCTAAATGAAAGTCGCTGCGTGCGTTGTAATTTCAGGCGTCAAGTTCGTTGGAGGCAAAGACAAGGATATGACAAGTAGTACCGTCAGACTGCATCATATGCCGTAAGATCCAACAGTTTTTTTACCGTGCGACGCTGTGCACGCGCGGTATATGCTATGACCCGGTGTTTGTCCGTCCGTCTGTCACAAGCCGTTTTTGCAGGGCTCACGAACGTGACCTACAGACACTCAGAGACCACTTTACTCCGTCTGTAGCAACAGGCCGCATTTTATGCACAGAGTGCGTGCGATGCGGCCTGATAAATAATAATAATAATAATATCTGTTCAAGGAGATAGCGACGCGTAGTCATTCCAGCTCAGCAGTTTTTATTTTTAGTTTTTAATTCCCGGGATCTTTACTACTGGGGGTGAAAAATAATACTAATGAAGTACAGTAAGTAGGATACTACGAATCTTTGTTTCGTCCCTATGCTTTTGGCCACCACTGCTGCTGGTTCCAGAATGTATACGACTACGAGCTGTCGTGCTGTAGTTTCGTCGCTGTATTTGACGTCCGTTTCATCACTGTGTGCAGTACCAACAATCTGGACTCAGCTGATCAACTGAACGTCGACTTGATGATCCCGATGCCGTACAATGTGCACAATTTCCAGTTCCTAAACGTTCACTCGTCTCGCCACGACCGCACACTGGCATACATCAACATCTCGTCAACGCTTCTCGTGCCTCCGTATTTCGGACGTGATGGTAAGAGCTTTTATTCTTGTCTCGCATTTATTCACGAAGCATGACCAAAACAGAAGCTTGCATACATGTACGGCCAGAAATGGAGATAGGTTCGTTCACATCGGATGCGTTGCGTTGCGGCGCGGCGCGGCACCGCGCACCACCGCAACGCATTCGGTGTGAACGAACCCTTACATCGTCGACTCGATACTGCTTTGACTGCAAGAAATCCTCAAAGTCAGTCCATCAGATAATGCTGGACGTCTGGTGAGTAGTATTGATTTGGGCTTTAATTAGGGCAAGGCAGGTCAGTGGTCATTCAGTACAGCCCTGCATCCTGAGCCTGCTCACTCACTTAGCCAGGACGACATCCAGGGTGTAAGATTTTCAGCAAGGTCATTTGACCCAGCGCCGCCACTCTCAGCAAAGGTAGTGTGTTTGCCTTCCGCCGCGTTCGTCCATTCGTTCGTTCGTCGGGACAGATATTGTTACCACGATACCTCATGAACGGCTTGAGCAATCTCGATGAAACTGACAAGGAATATTCATTAGCCCCTACTGATGATCTGATTACATGCTGGAGGTCAACGGTCAAAGGTCAAGGTCACAACATGCCGTCGAGGTGACGAAGGCATCCATGCACGTCGACGCTCCTGCGTCGAAGTCCTACTTCTAGTTTTCAGTTTATCACTAACGATTTAATCTCTTAATTTTATGTAGGCTTGTTATTTCCATTTATAACTTGCGTTCAACGCCTCTTCAAAACCCTACATTCGGGGGCGTACTACTGAATAAAGCAGCTATTTTCTTAATGTATGTGGCTATGGAATGCTTTAACAAGCGACTGCGTGCAATGACGTATAGGTTAAACGAAGAGTCATGTAGAGCTCGGTAAGTCTACAATTAGTTGTGATCACGGTGTTGGTGTGTATGCATGGTGGTGCAAGTACATTGTAACTAAGTCTTTGGCCACTGTAAGGTGTCACAATACTCCTGCCCATAACCACCAGTGGCTTAACTAAGGGAGCAAAGGTAAGCTTAAGCAGTTGCCTCCGGTCACAGCAGGCGAGGGGGCGCAAAACAGCCTCGCCAAAATATTTTATGACTGACGACCGCATAAGTGAGTTTGATAGTTTGCTGAATGAGCCAACAGTATCCTAGGGCAACAAACGTTTGTTATGTCGGTTGCCAACTTGTTTAGGCATTATGGTTACTCCTTTGCATAGGATTACATACATTTGCATACATTACGTTACATAGCCGTAAATTTCCAATTCAAGGAAAATCATAGCATTGCAGGGTTGGTGACTGAGCACAATAGTGTTATATTTAACCGAAAATCGGTAACCGAAAATCGGACTGTTGGCGTCAGAACCACGTGACAAGTTTCGGGGAGGGGGCACTTTCAGGGGGCGCACTTTATTGCTTCTGCTTCCGGGCGCCAAAAACCCTAGTTACGCCACTGCCCGTAACATCGCCAAATGTCGACCGATTTCCTAAATTATTTCACCACAATACTCCGCAGTAAATTTGTAATAAGGTCATCGTTTAAGGTCATGTCACACTTTATACGCGTCGCTACATAACTGGCGAAATTTTTGGCACCTCTGACTCGCGCTGGTCACGTACGGCCTCGCTTTTGGCGCCGCCGCGTATGTATGCATGCGAGGCAGCTGTAAAGGTGGTGGGTGGTCCGTCCTTTTTTGCTTGCATCTTTTTTTCCGTCAGTTATCAATCGCGGTGGTTGAACCTGTCTATATATCTTCCGTGGTACGATAGTACTAAGATACCAATTAGTGTAACGTTGGGAGGAGATTACGATGAAGGCGACGCTTCTTCCAGTGTTCAGTGGCGGCCATGGCATGAGCCAGTGTCCAGCATGGGTGGCCTCATGCTGATGGCAGAGCAAAATCCACGACGCCAGCTGCAGGTAGAGACGTGACCGACTCTACGTTCCACGGCACATGCTAAACACCACACACCAGACATCTGTCACCGACCCGTTTGCTACCCAGCCTGATGGACGTCGTCCTATACCTGCACGGAGAGCGCTCGCTATGAGTTTACTTCTCTGGACGCGGTTAAATACGGCTGCTGTTGCTGCTGCTGTCACTGGCGTTAACAACGACAGTGACGATGAATGATGACGGCGCCAGCTAACGTGTTGCAAACTGGCGTGCACGTCAAGACGCGCGAGAGGAGCCGCCTGACCATTATAATTGCTGATCGAGCACAGTCGGAATCACTCCCTCGCCTTTTTACTGAAGGTAGAATTCTTGGCTACTCGCAGTGTTTGAGAAAACGTGTGCAGCAAGCCAGCAACAAAAAAACGTAAAAAGTCGTGTTTTTTGGATTTTGAAAAAAGTAAAATACGTACTCTTGAACACTGGCTGATACACCATTTCAAAAAAACGTAAATACCGGTAGTCATGTTTCTTGAAACCTGAAAAATACATAGAATACGTACTCTCGAACACTGGCTAATCGCTTGCTTCTTTCAATTTACGCTGCGTTTACTGCGGCGCCAAGCATTTTGCATGCGAATGCGTCGCAGTACAACGAACACAGCGAAGTGCTCCACTTAGGCCTACTGCGGCAGTGGTCGATCGACTGACGGAAGTGCTTCATTGAGCAACAGAACTACCTGACTTGCCGGATGAACTGGAATAGGTAAAAAAGGTAAAAAAAAACGTATTCTTATATATTGTTAATTACGCAGCTATGGCCATGACCAGCCGCGCTTTACAATCGCAGGAAGTTGCATTTGATTGGCAAGAGCCAATGGTGCTGCAGCGCAAATTGCGGCCATCCAATTGCACGCGTTAACGACTGGACCCGCAGCATGCAGCCAGCAAGCACACCACCGCTCTAATCAACCACACCAAGCCTTCACCCAGTAAGCATCCACCAGATGGCGCTACCCGTGCGAGGAAGCAGACATCCGATTACAGGTTAATGCTCATTTATCGATCTCGAAAGGATGAAAGGCTGAGTTGGCCTCGTTGGCTAACTTGTAGCGGACGGTTTACCCACATAAGTCGTCACCCATCAGCTGCAGGTCGAGCGCAAGACAGGGAAAGTTCGCCGTCCGAAGACCGACGTTCTACTACTGTACCACACCACCAACTAAGAACAGCTGATGTCTGGTAAAGCTACACGTAGTCGACAATTTCATCGACATTAGCGCATTTCGTTCACATCGTATGAACTGCTGCAGAAACCTGTTTTGACACATCTGCGTCTGATTGTCCCGCCATAGCATACCAACCCGACGTATTGAGCTATGAATTCAATTAGAACAAGATGCAGTCGGAAACGGCAGACTTGAACTGGACGAAACATACGCGTCTTGTTTGATTCTGGCCTATTTCCTGCATTATGTGAAAATATGACGTTGTCTACGACCACAAAACCGGAAGTACATAACGCGTCACATTACAGTCAGAGGAGGACCGAGCCACGGTACATGTAGCCTACAGAAAATTTGGTGAAATATGGACGTGTGGATTTTGCGATAAGCAAGCGGACAGACAAACAGACAGACATACATACACGCTAATCACAATGCTGCGTACCCTACCGGGGGCGAAGTAACGACAGTAGCTATCAACTACCGTCATCATCACCTATTAAATGTATTGAGTAATTGTGAAAGGAAGGGAGAGCTCGCGTCCATAGAAGGCGCTGCAAACAAGTTGAAAATGGACTTAGTATGGCTGTATTCTTGTCAACTGGACGCGTTTAACAATGGTACTGATAAAGTGTTCCGATTCACAGAAACTGTGGTTTCTGAAAGTGTAGTGTTTTGAACTTTCATGTCAAACTTTGTAGGCCTGCTGTTTTTAAAGTGAGTTTAAGGAAATTCCTAAACGAAAACTTGCTTTGTGTTATATGGTAGCCAGTCGCGTTAACCCATTAGTCCCTGATTCGTGATTGGTGGCTTGTTTTTAACAGAGACGCTGTTTACAACAGAGACGCCGAACGCTGGAGTATGTCATGACCCCAACGCCGTGACAACGCTCTTGACGTCAACTGTAGCACTCATAGGCCAATACTGGTGGTGGGTCAGCGCAACTGGACACTAATCCAGTCGCTAGATAGGATACATAATTATATCAGTAACTGTGGTGTGTTGTTAATATTAGTTATTACCTTACTAGGTTTATGCAATATGCATGTTTCATGTGGGGGCCAGTGCAGCCAAGAATTTGTACTGAGGGCCAGGGGCGGCGGAAGGTAGTCAAAAGTGAGAAGACACGGAGCAGCGACGCTCGAAGGGCAAAGTTCGAGGCCCGAATGGCTGTGGCGGGGTTCTTGGGCAGGGGGCAGCTAGCTCCCCTCCCCACCAGCTATAAGGTATGGGAGAGCGGTGTATGCCCGGCCGACATCAATTTTTGTTTTTAATTCCAGAAAAAGCATCTAGTACAACAATTTGGGGGTCTAACAACATTTGACGGCAAAAATTCTGTGGAGGCACGCTCCCTAAATTCTGAGGAGGCACGAGCCTGCCTCATAGGCTCCGCCGCCTATGCTGAGGGCCTACCGGAGCAAAAGAGGTCGACGGGATCGGAGAGGTACTATATAAACAGGTTTACAGTAACAAACCAAGCATAGCTTGCAGTGGCGTACGCAGGATTCAACAGAGGGAGTGCCAGAATGACTGAGACCCTAACGAGCGAGCGTAGCGATCGAGAATATTTTTTCACGTTATATGCAGAATTTCATTATATACTGACTTTAAATGACATATTTTACAGCATTTTTGTTTATTTTGATAATAAAAGATGCCCAGACTCCATACAAAAGATCATATATAATAGGGATTAATATTTTGACTTTCAAAAGGAGATGCTACAGCCTACTGGCATCCCCTGAATAGGCCACCGAGTTTGCTTGTCCCTGTGTAACAGTAGCAGTAGTAAGTAGGTAAGATAATTTATACCCAGCGCCTAAAAACAGTCACTCACTAGGCGCTGGTAGTAGTAGTAGTAGTAACAGCAGTAGTACATAGGCCCTGAAACTCAAACAGTATTCCCCAAAACACAAGGAAGTGTTTCAACTCATCCCGTTTTAAGGCGATTCCAACTTTTCGTATTTGATCGAAAATTATCTAAGTAGGCCTACCGTCAAAATCGGGCCCCAAAATGGAGGTTTTTTGACGAAAAATGGGGTCGAAATTTTACTTTTGTTCTTGCGCCCACCCCGAAAAGGCACATCAGTTGCGCGGAACCGAGTCTTTTGATGTATTTTCCGTCAAAATCCGTGCGGGGTCTTGGCCATGGGTGATTTAACCAACCCCAAAATAGCTGAGTAAACAATCAATGCGCGAAGTTGCGCAAACAGGAAAAGGAAAACCCTTATCCGATTTGGATATAGTTTTCCACGTTGGTAGGTATCTCCGACCTAATCACCTACGCAAATTTTGTTAAAGATCGGTTTAGGGGTTTGGTGGTGGAGAGGCCCTTCCGGCCTTCCCCATTGACTTTGATCGCCATCCTTACACCGTGTCACGGAGCGACATAGTTTGCACGGAACGGTAATAGGAAGTCACACGTGATCTATCATAATGAAATCAATTTCAATGACGGTTTGAATGACCTCGACTGAATCTTAATAACCAACTTTGGAAAACACTGTCCATCCTTCATTCCTTCAAATGGGCGAAGAATCGTGCTATTCAAATTTGGTACGCAGACTAACCATGGCAACTGTAAAAACTACCTCTAAAACAGTCAAGTATCGCGTGATCCCTCAGTTACAGGCTACAGCCCAGCTTCTCGTTAATATTTACTTTTACATTACGGTTTCATCGTGACAATTCACGTTCTTTACACTGCGGAATACGATTTCACGAAAGTTTTGCTTTAACAGTCACAAACAGATATTTCAATATTGTGGTTAACTTGCTACGTTTAATTTTGTTATTTTATGTTGTACAAGTAGTAGACAATCGTCGTGAACGTTTTACAATCATTTTCAAGACCCTTGTCGTGAAAAGACGACTGTCTTACACGTGACTCTACTTGCCGACTCAAAACGCTTTCGCAAATGTCCTTGACAAAAAATAGTGAAGAATTTTAAAATGGAAGCAGTTTACTATGAAGCATTATGATCACAAATTCAGTGAGTGTAATGCTTCAACAGCTATCCTTTTAAGCCATTCAAATATCATAACAATGCAACAAAACCGTCACGTCATTTTGTATATCAAAACCTTACAAGATATTCATTTTTCCAAATATGCCACGATTTTTTTTGCTTTTCGTGCTACTGGTTTCTGAAGTTCGCATTTATCCGCGCGACGCTACGCTACTGCAATATATGCTGTATACCCCCGTGTCTGTCCATCGCAAGTCGGTGTTACAATGAAACGGCTAAACGTAGGATGCCGTTGTTGTGTTCAAATGTCGTAATTTTTTTTCCGACGGACGATCGTGCGTTATTTACCGGACAAAAAAAAACAAATTTCGGCTGCCTCTTGGGCGTGGATCGTGCCCAAAATCTACCAGGGCCATCCCCCAACAATGTGCTTACAGTGCTCCAGATTTCATCCAAATCGGTTCACTTTCGGCGGAGTTATAGCCGAATGCGTGAACACCCGTTTTTTGCCCCGTAGAGTATTTCCATGATAGGCTCTTCGAGTCTATAAATATCAGTAAAACAATCTCATTTAGACTTCAGAGACTGCGTTCAAAATCCTGACACGTCAACTGTACAGCTGTGACAATTATTATCGGCTATGATATATTCAAATACATGCTTATTATAGTGATCAATTAATAAAATTTAGCCCCATACGGGACTGGCGGTCGACTCCTACTTACTGCCAACGTCAAAGTCACATGACAAAAACTAGGACAAAAATCCAAAATCCGGCCCCGATAAGCTTTAGGTATTGTGCCCTAATTTAAGAATCCGTGGTCATTTGCCAGCCCCCATTATAAATGGGGAAGGAGATAGCCTTCAAAAATGGCCAAATATCCGACTTTGAAGGGCTCGTGACTTGACCTTGGATTGGGTCATACTGCATACCGTCATGCATCACTCATCGACCTCTACCTACATACCAAATTTCATTGAAATCAAAGAAACTTTTTGTGGACGGACGGACGTACGGACATTTGAGACCCACTGTGCACTGACGAACATGTTATAAACTTATCATATGTAACTGTATCATTTGTAACTGACTGAGATGAACATGTGGAAATTATTAGCTGCCTTTCGACATATTCGACAGAAGCTCACTTCAAACATGAAACCTTTCACATAAAAAAACAGAATCACTACTGTACACATGATGTCACCCAGTTCCATCTGCAACTACTGTGATCAGGACAAATTGTCAGCAGCTCGAGCACATTCTTGTGACGAATGTTCTCCATCGTTTCCGTTAGAGCCATCATCATCTGCAAATAACAATTTTCTGACGCAAGTTACTTTCATTGTTACTATAACTACCCATGCCGACGGTAGACACGGGGAAGGGTTTTCTGTGGCGTTTGTCAGTCTGTCTGTCTTTCCACGCAATATCTCAAAAACTGCTGCAGCTAGGATCACCAAAATTGACACAGACATGGACCACCATGATTCCTGGAAAAGAAAACCTATTTATTTTGGGGTCAAAAGATCTACGGTTAAAGTAACAAAGCATAAAAATAGTGTCGGCGTGCGGTGTGGGTTTATGCACTCTTTTGACTGCCGGATTCTTCTAGTTGTAATAAAGGAAAAGAAAGGAAGAGTAATTATATAGCGCCATTCTCAAAGCACTCAGACATGGATCACACAGTTTTACCTGCAAATTACACTATGCCTGCCTTTCCTTCGTAAGCGTTCACCAGATGGCGCCACCCCTAACTGACGTAGCAGACATCCAGTTGCAGCTTACTACTCATCTATCGACCCCGAAGTGATGAAAGGCTGAACTGGCCATGTTGGTTGACGGTTTACCCATATAAATGGTCACCCGTCAGCTACAGGTCGAGCGCAGGAGAGGGAAAGTTCGCCAGCCAAAGACCAACGTTCTACCACTGTGCCACGCAACCAACCGTCGCTCAGTACTTCCTATTATCAGTTCTACTAAGACATAGAATAATCCAAATACTTGTACAACTTTTGGTGCTTTTGTTGTCAAATATGCCAATAAATAATGTGCCTTTAACGCTTTTTAACATCGTAAATAATACACCGACGCTGTTCACTGCTATTGTGCAATGCTGATTATGATGCTCGTATAATTACATCCACTGATGCATTGTGTCTTATTGTTATACACTTTTCTAAAGAGGCAATGAACCATTCAAAATCTGTCCAAATTTAATTACTTTAAACTTTTAAATCTTCAGCAATTTGCCATCAGTGTAACAGGTCACTTATTTTTTTATGTGACATGTATAATTCTATCTAAATTAATCAACCATCTCCAATACTAACCATTCTGAACGGCATTTTCGGCCTTTATAGCTTGCAGTCTCTTTGCTCGACTTTTCTTTATGCTTTTTACCTCCATTTGTAAATATTCTTCAGCAAACATAGCTTTCAGTGTCGGAGTAAACAAAGGCAACAATCGCAGATCACAAAACCGAACCTAACAGGCAACAGCAAAAGATCAACATCCTTTTTTTACAACAATTGGCTGTAAAATTAATAGTCTACACTGTTAATTTAATAGTCTATACTGTTAATTTACAAAGTGCTGTAATGCTAGCAGAACCTACGATGGAGGTGGAGCTCTGCCCAGTTAATGATTTGTTGCAGTGGGTAGTAAGTTGCAACAGCAGCAGAAGGCAGAGGTCACATCATACTGTGCCAAGTTAGCTAGCATCCATCCAGGCATATGTGTCTAAACGGAAGACTCTAAGTGGCGGAAAAGAAGCAGAACGCATAAGCATGATAGGTTGAAGAGGCTGGTCTAGTTCTATTACAAAGGCAACAATTGCACACTGCCTAAAAAACTGTTATTCAAACGCATTTACAATTTACTATGATAGTGAAAGAGTTTTGTTTATCGGTCTACATTTGCCAAAGTTATGACAAAAGGTCAAGTGTATTGGTTTTTTGACTCACACCGTAGTTTGTTTAAATAACCAACCTATCTGTCAGTATGAACCATGAGGTTTACCGTACTCTGGATGAGCAACGGAAATTTTATGAGTAACCTGGCTTAAACCAAACACTCTTCATATTCATCCTAACTCTCTGTTAAATACCGTGTGGATAAGCTCACCCCTTTTGTATGCATGCTTTTACACGTGGACAACCTTCCCTTATGACTGTTTAAATTAAATAAAACATCAACATATCAATGAATGCATACATTTTCTACCTTCAACTACCCAGCAAAATTACTCAAAGCTGAAAGGATAACTTTATTATGAAGAAAAGAAACTGCCAAACTTTGAAGTACTTTGGATTGTATGAAGTAATAATATGTTATTGTCATTCATTGCCAGTACTATGCTTGTTTCATTTACTTATTTTCTTGCATTTCCTCTAATTCTATCTACCATTACTGTCGCTGAATACTGTTAACAAAAACTAGCAAACAGTGAAATGAAATATGTCAACCTACCCTCATGTTATCAAACGCAGTAGCAACGCAGTTACGGAAATTGTTAGTGAACACGGGTACTTTAGCATAACGTTGGCTGAAGTGCGTTAGAATGATAAACTTTGCTTTCATTCGCAAGCCAACATCAATTGCCTGTGAAGTTGTGCTGAAATGCAATCACAAGCTGCTGTCAGTATCATGCAACCATCAATTTAATGAAAGCTTTCCAGGTAAACCTGGATTAGCCAGGTGATTCCCTGATTGTCTTCCTCAAACTGTATACTACCTGTGCATCTTCTTAATTTTTTTACATACTTTTTAACACCATCTCACCATATGCTCCAGAGACACACCGCCTAACTTTAAACCCCCATAATGCTGGAACCCTGGAGCGAATCCATCTAAAATTTAACAGTTCGCCAAAAATCAAGCTGCCCATAAACCCTGAAAGTTTCATAACAGATGCCCAATGGATATGGCCGTGAGCATTTATATTCTGAAACTGCATAAAATTTTCAGTTTTGGGGCCACACATCACCACCCCTGCATTGTTGTGGGTGAAATTTGGCATCAAGGAGTCAACCTGTCATGCGTATTGAGATAATTTTGTAAGGTTTGTTATACATTTCTTTAGATCACAACATATATATTGAAGATATAGAAATGAGCATAAGGTATTACGTTTAACAAAGATGGTGTACTTACAGATACTAACTTCTACTACAATGTGTTCCAACTCCAAGCTGGATTTAATCATTCATTTGATGCAGTATAAGTATTATTTCAAATAATCTATCCAGCCGTTGTTTTTAATCAGTACCAGTATGGTATAAATGTGTTACATTTTGAATGAAACTGTCAAAAAGTGTACGTAAATGCAAACAACAACAACATCAAACCTGTGTCTCTTTTCAACTGCATCTTCAACAAGGTCGTCTTCCATGGTCGCTTCATGAATCAACACGTCACAATCAAGACCTGCAGACAACAACAGAAACAACTGCTCAACACTGCACTAATGTTTGTATGATAAGTGGTTATCAAAGGCAAAACTGCAGCAAAGAATATAACTGAGTCATCTTACAGCATCTGCATGTGAATAATAATAATAATAACAATCCTTCGCCGGGACAACAGTGTTTCTGGGACAGACCTGGTCTTCTGGCTGACCATCTACTTAATCGAATCCTCACTTACTGAGCCGTTCCAGACCTTGAGGTTTCTGACTGCACACGTTCTACATAGTAGCAATTGTCTCCTTGCATTGTCCATCATTATCTGTGGCCTGTGCCTCGACACTGCGAGTAATGCTGGTTTGTGCCTGGGCCTCAGTATGTGTGTACCACACAACTGCGACTGTGAGACCTTAGTGGAGCTTCAAGCCATGGTGTGCAAGAAAGCACCAGTCAAAATCAAAAGGCATCATGTTCTCAATGACGTCATTTTGCAAGCCTTCGGAGGTGCTGGAATCTGGGCTGTCAAGGAGCCTTCTGGACCAGACAGGCAAAATGGAAATTGTCAGACGGCTTAACTGTAATCCCATAGCAGAGTGGACGTTATGGACGTACGTTGATTTGAGATATGACTGTTGTAAGCCCGTTAGCTGCTTTCTATATTGACAGAGCAGTCACAGACGATGGCACAGTGGCTCATACGTCAGCTTCCAGGAAGACCGAGAAATAATCAACTCTTCACAATACTTTGACTGTCAACAAGCCCGACCAAGAGTCATCCAGCATTCGTTTTTATCTTCTGTTTTTAGCCCTCGAATCAGTGAGCATCATACCACTGAAAGTTGTAAAGACCTTTAACGTGATAGACAGATGGGGCTAACATGTGGCAAAAATGCTTGACGATACATTTAGCCAATTTACGAGGGCGAATAACAGAATTACAACACATAAGTACTTTGCAACCGCAACATGTGGTAAAAGTATTGTCACTGACATAAACTGTTTTGCGCTATTTCTGCACGTTGTTTGGGGAAAATTCCCTCCCATCTTCCTCACCCAATTACCAACGGTCACATTGCTTCTGTCTTAGACACATCATGATAATAACCTGCTCTCACAAGTGCATCGCACGGCATCGTGTCACCAGAATAGACAAGCTTCCAGCCAGAGCGATGGACCAGCACCGCACCATGGGGGCATTGTCGGTGACGTACACGCACCGCTTGCAACTAACATTAACAATAAACCAACACATTTTAACAGACTAGGGTTGATTAACTGAGTTAAGATTTTATGTCACACACGACACAAAATAGGTCATTTTGCAGACATTCTTCCCAGCCAATCTCTTGGCTTTGTACTGAAAACGAACTAGGGTAATGACTGCAGAAAGCCGGTGTAAAAGGACCAATGCTCCTTCCATCACTGACTGGGGTCAGCGCTTTGTGTGCCTTCAGTATTTGTCACTTGCTTAGGTGAAAGGAAAAACGTGCAGCCCGTAAAAAAATCAGTACCATTTATCTTCAAAAGTTCTCTGATACATTGTCAAAACAGAACTCAATATCACAAAAACTGAAACTAGCACTTTTAAGCTTCATCAAAGTGGTTTGTATACATCGGATAATCGTAGAAGTGTTTCCCAAAATTATACACAGATAAATAACAGCAGAAAGAAGTATCGGCATGGTAAACAATCTTAATGGACTAATAACAAGCAAATTATTTTCCAAAATTCAGAAAACATGTAACACATACCTCATCAAGGCCCAGCATGTTAAGTAGTTCTGTATCATTCAACGACTGTACATCTTTCTTAAAGCTTTCGACAGGTATCACTCTGTCAATAGCGCCAACAACAAACTTTAATGTCTTTATATACATCTTACAGTCAACTAATGGCTTACAATTAATACATTTACTGTATTCTTTCTTGTTCAACCAGCCTAGATGTTTAATCTATGCAGTTGGCCAGTTGGTTGAAGTTTAACGGTGCTTTCGACACCATTTAGGTTACATCGTGTCTTCACCGTAATAATTTATCACAAAGAGTTTTTTCGTAAATGAAGTTTCGACCAGACTTCTAGTCAGCAGGATAATAAAATTAATATGAAGAACATCTGTAAATTGTGTTAAATACACTTCATGGGAACGTTTGAGAAAGCTGCAGCAGCGACATCAAGCCATTATGACATAGTTCTGGAGTGTGAGGGACAGACACTGATGTGGAATCACAATATCATATGCCGTATCTATAATAATGTAATGTGCAGTAAAAAACACGACACAATCAGCATGTTTTGTCTGCTGCCTATCACTGGGGTCACTTGTTTCTCTCCCATTACACAAACATAGCATGTACGCTTTCTTAAAGATGTAGAGTAAAGGGCAAATCAATATTTTCAATATTATTAGCTTTGTTTTAATGTTTACTGAAATGACAATATTTAACTATATTAACATACTGTCTCAAAAGAGTAATAACAAGTGAAAGGAGAACACAAACGCTGTAATGTATGCAAAATCAGTTGCAAGTTACCTGCATTTCAGTGCAAACATACCTGATGACTGAGTTCACTGGAATTAGTTCTGAGTCGATTAAGTCATACCATGGCTTGATTAAGTTAGGAGCCAAAACGTCTAATGGTTTAACAGGCTGGCGTCCCGCTTGACTTAACAATCTGTACCGTTCTAGTGCAACAGCAATAACTCCCTGAAACAAATCAACAAAAATAAGTAAAAATAAAAAATCACTACAACAATACTATTTCGGCTGGAGTTACACGCAGGATTCTCACCTCTGCCAGCCGGGTGGCAGGTAACACTGTGTGATCCCACATGGCATGTGGGTTTCCCATAGCAGTGAAAGCTAAGTTGATGCTAACTGCTCTGCGCTGTTTACTTAACTTTTTACTTTTATGTTAACAATCATATTTAGGTAGAGACCACATACCTCAGCCAGAAAAAAATTCCCACATACAAAAAACTATTAATTTACTTAAAAAGGAGCAAACGTTCCAGGTTTATTTTGCTTCAGCCACAAGCCTCATCCATTCATCATCTACCACCCAACTCCACAGACAAATAGTATTTTTAACCAAATTAGCAACGCTGATCAGTGAGAAAAAAGTGACATGAAATCGTCAAAAGCTTACTAAGTGATGATCGGCATGCAAGTGCGATATGAAGACGGCGCGGAGTTTCTGCAACACGTTGACAATGTTTGCACTGCCGAAATGACGATACAACTGACCGAGGGTGTTCTCACCGCAGTCAAGCAGCATGGTGTCGTCGTCACTAGCAGCAAAGAACAGAAACATATCAAAACTACTGCCATGGCAAAGAATATCATGCACATATATACATACCCCAATACCGGACCATTGCTGAGATGAGTCCTAGTTAGCCAGTTGTCCTTGATCATGAAGGGTGACTTGCTGTAAACTTTTCATGTGGCTAGATGCCCTACCTGACGCAACCACTTACACTACTGGATTTATCCTTCTTTGTTCAATATATGACTCCAATACCTTTGCTCTCCAAAGTAATGCAAAGAATATTAACCTGATTAAATCTTCTTAGGTTTATAAATTGGGTAAATAAGTATATTATGCATAATTCATGTTTATCTGGCAATAATAAAAACAAACAGCAGTAAAACACAAACTTTTACAGGAAAACGAATAATATCCATCTGAATATGCAGTGCAATAAAATTCTAAATAAAAGCATTGTGTGACTTATGCCCTTACCTAAGATTGAGCAGAATGGCACTAACATTGCGCAGTTTATTTGGCACAGCAGAACCAGTACCAAGAAACAACAGCTCTGGGTAGACACTGGCTTCCCTGCCTTCAGCTAACAACAAACAACATGCATAAAACTCTAAATTTTTTGTCATACTGTTGTGACAACGTACAAATACAAATTTGCATGTACGAGTATATCACAACAAATAAATACATACACAAATACACAGGTAGTGTTTATTCAGTTTACTCAAGTAAGTAACGACAGTTATTTTTTTAATTTTCAGTCATGCTTTTGATTTATTGTCTACAAGTTGAAACTTCACCTAAATGGCGGTTGCAACTGACCCCAACCTGTGGCCTGGCTTCATCCTTCCTTCAACCACCAACAGACTATTGAGGAAAGGGGCACTGCTCTGGAACGGCTGAGCAAGTGAGGATTCGATAAGTAGATGGTCAGTCAGAAGACCAGGTCTCTCAGATCTTAAGTATGAACAAGTAGCAATCAATTTATCTCTGCACTGTTAAAGAAAACATTCATCGACATCATGAAACTCAAACCACTTACAAAAAGTAAACATAACGTAAGAAAATGTGACTGCTGATGCAGGCGTTCATACAGTTTTCTGACTGCATTGTGCAAACCTGCTTTGTAGTTAATAATTTCAGATCCACAGCCAAAGTTAATCACACTGCAGTGAATATGAAATGCTTTTTGCTGCAATTGGCTAAATGTATTGTCCTTCAAAGGGCCTCATCACATTACATATTATAATGTTATAACTTTCAGCTCTGTAAGAAGGCATTTTTTTATTAAAATAAACTGAAATTACTTAACTACTAAAGCACTTGCAGGCAACTTAAAAATGTCATTTCTACACTGCATAAATGCCGATACCAGACTTTAGCCTGTAAATTAATTGATCATCAAACTCCAAATTATAAACTACAGCAGTTGGCATTAAAACTTACGAGGCAGCATTTCTGACATCTTCTTTTGTAAGCAAGAGAGGGCTTCAGAGAAATCTTCTGCTGCAAATGCCTCACTCACATATTTCTCATTGTCAAGCCGCAAGCATTTCTCTCTGTGAACATCGATGACAAAGACAACACAGTTCTCATAGTAATGTTTATTACACAACATAACACGTAGGTATGTAAATGCATCAAAAAAAATAGTTGTACCAAAACTGATAGAACAGAGACTAAAAAGGAAATTACCTTGTAGTGTTTGCAAGAAACAAGTTTCTAATAACTCATTTTTATGCACAAACTTCCATAAATTGGTCAATAAGTGACGTAGTGGTGTAAAGGGAAATTTCCCATCATTTCTGTCTATGCTGTACAGCAGTTCATTTGTCACAGACAAGTCTAACAGTGTTGAAGTATACAAGGTAATGATATACTCTTAAAAGTGTAGGTAAGTTCTGTTTCCTCAGTGACATGTTGGAAGCAGATGGTGGACGTGACTTATCAGTGACTGAAAAACGCAAAAGTGCAGGACAAACGTTTTGTGAGTAATTAGCTACAGAAATCAGGAAAAGGATTCGCAATAAAAATGAAAGGCAAAAAGTCCACATCGTGTGTTTTTCTGAAACATGACAGCAAGAAGAGGCCAATGAGAGTGGAGCACAAAGTAACATTAGACAGAACTGAAATGAACAACATCAGACAGATATGTGGGCTTAGTGTGAAACAAAGGAAGAAAATGCACAGCTGTGTGGACGTAGCACGTACAGACGACGCCAAGTGGATCAAAAGCTGGAGGAAGAGAGTGAACACAGTGGATCAGCATCCTATGATGACACAGACAGATGGTGTAAACAGGATATGAAAAGTTTTTGTCTCTACCGGAGAATGCACAAGAACTACAATGAAACTAAACAGCTTGGCAAAACGACAGGAAAGTACACCGAGCAGCAATTGTTCCCTAAACTGAAGCACGGCGACGAACTGGCTAGTGAAATTTGAGCATTTTAGCAGCAACCGCAAACATCCAAGACTGCCAGAGTAGCTGAGAGCGAGCACTGACACAGGGAACCAGTTGTAAATTTTCGACCCACTAGCTAGCTGCTGCTTTGAACTCAGCTGCTGCAGGGCGCTTGACATGGGCGACATTAAACTTCAAAGGTCACACAAGCCGAGCTTTAAGTACAGCTGCTCTGGTTATCTCCGTGCTTTACACGTGTAACAATTTTAAGATAATTCTTAGTGAGCGAACAATAGCACTTTCGGCTGACACGTTGCAAAAATTATAAATTATCCAAATGTGGCTATATGGTAAAGAAACATCCATCCGGATCCGGATATTGCCGGACAGTCAATATCTGGCCCAGATCTGGATAATGCGCTGGATATCCGAGCACCCCTAGTAATTAGCAAAACGTTTATACAAGAAGCTTCAAAATGAGTAGAACTATAAGACATACTGGCTGAAGCCTGTGCAATGACCACGTATGACATATTTCAGATTTGTCTCTGCATAGACCACATGGCTGCTGTCTGTTCCGGCTTTCTGTTGATGCATTCAACATCACAAAAAAGTATGCTCAACAAATACATCTCCACAACCAAAGAAATCTAGCTACTACAAACACATCACATATCAACAGCAGTGGCAAAACTGACCCCCCCCCCAATAAGACAAATATAGTGTCAGATGTAATAAACACGTCACTTTGTTGTGGACTAATATACCCATAATCAAAGTGGCACACGTTTTAACAGCTCAGTGTATAAACATTTGCTTCTAAATTATGGTGCAAACCTCAAGCTTGTACTGTTGCTGCTTATTCAGGTAAGTTACACATTATATTATATTACTGAAAATCAAAGTAGGTGTAATGTTAATATAATACATGATAACAATGAATTATATGGCAATTCACACACACTCATGCACTACTATATCATATTCATTATACCAAATAACCTGTGTTAGCCAGATTTCCCAGTTGAAAATTTTATTGAAGCAAAGTTTTCATGCCTGTGTACCCTTGCTGATGACTAGTGTAATGCTGCAACTAAATCACCAAGCAAATACAAAGAGATGTTAACGACAAACAATTAGTCGACACTAACTTTAGGAGGGGGATTCTGTTGTTGCAGAGGAAGCAGCGGAAATATGTTTTGGTCAAGCAGGTTGAGTTTTGCCTGCGCCTCATACACTGCTTCTGAGACCAAGTCTGCTCCCAATTCATTCAGCACCAGATGGTCTGTCTCACTGCCAAATCTGCAGTTACAACAAGCGTGTTGGTTAAATGCAAATATTGTGAAACAACTATACAACCCATATGTATTTGCAGTAGCATTCAGTTAATCCAACAGATGAAACAAAAATTTCTCACAGACTCATAGACTGCTATTGTATCTACTTACAACATGGCAACTGGTATCCACACAAGAGTGAGCACTTATTTTTGCATAAATGAATAAGCCTGAAATCATAGACAACAACTTCACCCCTGTGCTGCCACCTGGCAAACTCAACATAACATATGCATCATCTTTGGTTCTGGCCCATTGGCGCCATTATGTGGAAACATGAGGTCATCCACAAAACCAAAGTACATAACGTACTGCACTATCGTCAGATGAGGACCAATCCATGTAACACAGATAACATGTACAGAAGATTTCGTACAACTTGGACATGTGGTCTTTGAGATATGCGAGTGGACAGATAAACTAACAGATATAGACAGACACACAAACAGGCTGACTGCAATACTTTGCACCCCTACTGCAGGCAATGAGTTAGTTAGTTAGTTAGTTGGAGTTTAACATCCCTTTTCATCACAAATATGGCCATATCACAGAAGAAAGGTCAGGGGTGGAGAGCTATCCCTACCCAGTGAAGGTAGGCCAGCGATATATTAACCTCAACTCTGGCCGCCTTTTTGTTCAGCAGCCACCCAAAAAGTGAAACAGATTGACAGGTTCATTCAACTTATTACGCTGGTGCCTACAACAGGGGGAGACAACTATCACACTGCAAGACAAAACTAAATCAAATACAATAAAAAACATGCATCCTTAACAAAAAATACATATAACACAAAATCACCAATCACATAAGAAACTAAAGCCAGGTTTAGTCGCCTCCTACTACATCCGGTCTGGAAACGGAGTTAGACTAATTCTGGTAGAATGGGAAGGGATGGAAAAGAAAGAAAATAGATGAAGTGAGTGAGAAAAAAAAGAAAAGTAAAGATACTAAAAGACAAGCGTAGAAGGTGGGGAAGTGAAAGGATAAGGGGCCCACATGGGGCTGCAGGCGATGAAATAGCATTTGAAATAGTGTACACTTAATCCATCTATCCATCCACAATGCTACCTCTTTGCAAAGTAATCAACGTTCAGGTTGAAAACAATGTACCATGTCAGTCCGTTATTAAAAACCTGATTGAGACCAAAACCAAGAAAGATCAAGTGTCAAAAACTGTAAGCCTGATTTGCACTGATTCATACAGGTGTAGTATAATTACAATTACAGACAAGCGCCAGCAACTGACAGTGACATCCAGGACTGATAAGCATCAGACGCCATGATCGCTGCAGGTGTAAAGTGAACAATTAAACACGGCTTAAGTTCGTCCTCGCTACCACACCGTGACGATGTATATCTCAACAGGTGGCTGTTTGTAATCAGTGAATCCAGATGCTGAAATGACGGGCAGTCCACGACTACAAAGTGCAATCAAAACCAGTGTTCACCACCACATCAACATCTTTGATAGTCTGGGTCAGCCAGTTCTCCTTTGAACTCTTCCTCCAGCCATTTCAGAAGGTAACAAGTGGCAAGGGTTTGCACAAGCCCAATGCCATTCCGGACACCAACCAACAGTCAAAGCACTGACCACAACCAAGAAATGGAATAGATAGCCAGGTATCCAAACCACTCCAATTAACAGGTACCTGGTACGAGATACTACCTGAAGTGTGTAGTTGTGAATAACGAAATACTGAGTTGGTTGCATGCAGATACATGGATTTCCTACACAGCTAAATGAGTTGCCAAAAGTAACAATCAAAATCACAGCCAATGATCCATGAATCATGACACTCATGCCATTTTCAAACCAGCCATATTGCATGGAAAAAGTTTTGAGTATGTGAGCTAATACTAGATTCTTGGCAGTCAAAAAGGTGTTTCAACGTACACCTGATATAATAACTGTTAGGTGCTGGCACTCATAATGCCCAAAGATCCCATCATAAACTGACATTCTTTAAGCATAACTGTGACAGCAGTCACGAGAACAACAAATTAAATTAAAATTTATACATTTACATTAACTAACTGATCAATGGCGCCTGTCCACATATTTAGCATTAGAATCACACAGCTAATGTATGGACGTAGGCGTTCCACAAAAATGCACCTCAATGGGCTATCCCTTTTTGTGTGAGGATCCGTACCCCATCTAACACACAGTAGCTGTCCCCTGTGGTGATCCTTGTATTAAAAGCCACTTGGATACATTTACGGATTTAGTCACAATACGCCAAGGTTCCACACAGACAGACAGATATACAACACACAGAATAAGCCAACTGTTCATATGGTCGGCGAAAAATCAAATTGCATACCTATAAATGGCTTGGTTAGCACCACTGGCTCTAGTACATCATCTGGAGTAACCTATAAATGCATAAAATAACACTGAATTTCATGTACCTCCATAGTTGACTATGTTTTGTTAAATATGTCAATGTTTTCATAATGCTGCATATGCCACTAACTATAGCTATGCACATACAACATTTTCATGTCCAGTGCAGCAGAAATAAAAATAAAATCAACTTTGACATATTACATTAACTGCAATATGTTAATTATATCATACATCATGCGACACAACACGAGAGAATATTACTTACAACAGCACCACTGTCGAGCGTCACTGTCTCACCGTATTTCAGTTTGCCCATCAATGGTCCTCTACATTCCAATGAAACATTTCACATTACCGGTACAACAATAACGACCACCACTACCATCTGTATTATAAGAGACATTTTCCACGTCGACATGGGTCAGGCAGTTCCTCCTGTGTTTTCTGCCTTCCACCTGTTCTGGAACAGAACGTTTCAGGACAGGTGGCACAGGTTTTTAAAGTTTTTATGGGCCATATACACTTCCTGCCTACCACCTGTTGGCTGCGTGACACTGTGGCAGAACGCCGGTCTTCGGCAAACTTTCCCTGTCCCACGCTCGACCTGTAGCTGATGGGTGACCACTTATGTGGGTAAACCATTCGCTATTAAGTCCGCCAACTAGGCTGACTCAGCCTTTCATCTTTTCGAGTCAATAGATGAGTAGTAAGTTGATCCAGATGTGCGCCACCTTGCTCGGGTAACGCCATCTAGTGAATGCTTACGAAATGCATGCAGAATGGCTTATTCCATTCCTGGATAAATGTGTGGGTTGCAGGTAAAACTGTGTGAACCCCGTGCCATCTAGCCACTTGTCGCGCCGCTGGTGACGGTTAAGTCGAGTCTAAGCGCTGGATGGTGTGCATTTGCATTTGCATTTACCAATCGACAGTGTCAGAGCACTGAAGGAAGCTCACAACACTGAAGCAAACCATGGCAGTTTACTAGCCTCATTCTTTCTTCGCCCACCACTGAACTCCTATGAAAAAGGGCCTTCGTCCCTTTTTCAGTGGCTGTCTGATCATATCATACAACAACCTGATCGATTGATTGAGTTAAGGTTTTACAACCCAACTGACACAAAATAGGTCATTTCGGAGACGTTCTTCTTGACTTAGTACTGACAAACTAAATCAAACACAACAAAAGCAAACATGCATCCGTAACAAAATATACTACGACACAAAATTAACTAAAGCCAGGTTTGGTCACTTTCTACGAGCTCTGGCCTAGAAACAAATCGGGTCTATTCTGGAAGAAGTAAATAGAAGTAAATGAGTAAGGAAGGACGTATAAAGAAGTAAGAAAGTAAGGATGGAAAAAAGACAAAAAGTAAGGAATAATGATATAAACAAATAAACAGTTCATATAGTGCCAAAATCAACAAATAAATCAGGGTGCACAATACAGTCCCGTAGCCCATACTGGGCCACACAATAGCCCAAAGAATCTATTTGTACTGCAACATACAGCCGCTAGAAAAACTCCAACACAGCCATTACATCTGTGCTAATGGTCACTTTCCAGGTTATACTGGACTAGCAAGTGTGCCTCTATCGTCTTGTTCTGGAAGAGAACCGCTGAAGACAAGCGGTACAGTTTTTTAACCAGCCATATGAGATGCCTTTCCATGTTAGACAACCAACAGTGTCAATAACAAAAAAAAGAACAAAAATTAAGTGTAAACTGGTGGACTCACGCTGGAACGTTGTGATCAACACACTTCTCAAGAGACAGCGTTCGAATCTTCGGATGAGGCTGAAACAAATATAACGTGTAAAGTAATTTATACTTGCACAAAAGTTGCCAGGCAGCACACAGACAAACTACAAGATGTACTTTGACGCTCCATTGTCGACATAAATGCCTTTGCCACCTCGACAGCCCACTGTGACCTTGACCTTTAACCTCCAAAGCCTAATCAGGTCATCCGCAGGGACTAATGAATATTCCCTGAATCCCTGTGTTATCAAGATTGCTCACAGCGTTCATGAGACATCGTGGTAACAAGATCTGTCCAGATGAATGAACGGACGAATGCAGCGGACGGACAGCCCGAAAAGATAATTCTTTCGCGAACACCAATGGGTGGTGAAGACATAAAATAAGAAAAAAACGACATGGAATTAATTTCTTATGCAATATATGAGTGACTGAGTTAAGGTTTTATGTCCCACTCTCGACACAAAATAGGTCATTTCAGAAATGTTCTTCCCAGTCAATATCTTGGTAAGATGTTGGAAAAAAACATAAAAAACAACATAAGCAAACATGCATCCATAAAAATATACTGCAACATAAAATGAACCCAAAAAACTAAAGCCAGTTTTGATCGCCTCCTACGACCTCCGGCCTGGAAATGGAACGGGCCTATTCTGGAAGGAGCAGATAGATAAGTCAGAAAGTAAACGAGTAAGGTAGTAAATAAGTAAGGAAGAAAGTATAAGGTAAGAAGAAAGTAAGAAAAGAAGAAAGTAAGGAAGGAAGGCAAGTAAACAAACAAACAATTCATATAGCACTGAAATCAACAAATGAATCACGGCACATTACCACCCAAGGGCCCATATGGGGCATACAATATGTGAGTAGCTGAGAGCACTCACCATTACAGAAAAGTCAGTATGAAGTAAACTACAAAGTTTCCACACTTAAATTTTCTCATTAACGAACTAATAAATGACAACATTTGAACAATAAAGAACAATTTTAAAACTATAAAGTATTATCACATACATAAGACAACTGCATGACTAAATACAAACACAGACATCAAGCATTTAAAACGTCTGTAACACACCTTTCTATTCATCAACTCTCCATTTCAGAAATTGGACAATTCTAGTCAGATGCACTTCTTAATGCCACAAACACTCATTCTAACCAGGCAATGTCTCCGAGTTTAGTAGCAGAAGTTATGCCGCGATCCAGACTGCTCAGAAGTCGGAATTTCCAAGTTCAAACTCGTAAATGGGTCACGCGAACCTATAAATTTCCAGTTCAAACTCAGGCCTGATAGGAGCAGCCCAACATGGGTCACATGATGTTGACAACTTACCGCACGCGTCGTTTGCTGTCAGAAATTTCATTGTTATACAACACAACGTTTCTCTGTGTATTTTTAGATGATGATAAGCATGTATGAGAACGCTAAATTTCTCCATTTTATTTGTTTACTTACATTTCTATAAATTTCCGAGTTTCGACTTCCGAGTTCACTGGAACGCTCTGAACTCGGAACTCAGAAAAACGAACTCGGAAATTCTGACTTCCAAGCAGTCTGGTACGCGGCTTTAGGCTGGATGCTAAAAGATCTTTCCAGAAAACTGCAGCAGTACTTTGACAGGCAATCAAATGGGGAGCGAATGATTTGTCTTCTGGAAAATGTTCCTTTATCCCCAAACAACAGTTAAATGGAACTAAAGACTTCTTCACTGACATATTTAAACAAAAATATTCACCAATTTAACTATCAATTTACTGTAGACGCTATGCTAGCGTGGTATATGCTGTGGCCATGTTCATCCGTCTGTACGTCCATCTGTCAGTCACGAGTACGATTTCTATCAAAATGACTGAACATCTATCATTTTCTTCAGAATGTTTATTAAAAACTGTGTGTTACTAACTGGGGTCATGTCACTTGGTTGCTTCATTGATCACAGCGGTGACTGGAACAAAAATTTTATGCTGCCAAATAAACATCATGATGCTAACCACGGTCATCACTTACTTACTTACTTTCTTGACTCAACAACTGACCGGTTCCTTTTACGTGCATTTACAGCAAGAAATGAAACAACCAGTATCATCATTAAATTATCTGTCACTACTACTATACACCAATCTGTCATACAACATTACAGTAAATAATTTTTTAGCAAACGTCAACGTATTACGTTAAGTTTGCTATATGCTATGAGCCATCCGTCTGTCGTCTGTCTGTCTGTTGTCTGTGACGTTGGTGCACCCTACTCAGGCGGTTCAACTTTTCGGCAATTTTTTTTCACCATACGATAGCCCAGGGACTCTACTTTTCTGGTGCCAAAAATCGTTGATGGGGGACGCCTCTTTCCCCCTGAAATTTGCGTTCAAAGTGACCCATCCCCTTTCAAACAGCGAAATTTCGACAAATATCGGCTCATAGCGCCTCAACCATCATAGCTAGCGAAAAAAGTTCAATTAGCACCTATAGGAAGTCGACCACGCGCTTTC
>Ga0209780_1000279_pt1 | contig 25700 bp, 15 predicted proteins | sample WorMetexBAHAMAS2_FD_187384 | JGI IMG/M metagenome (GOLD analysis project Ga0209780, IMG submission 187384) | Marine gutless worms symbiont microbial communities from Max Planck institute for Marine Microbiology, Germany - Inanidrilus exumae... | ecosystem: Host-associated > Annelida > Digestive...
AGGCCTCTCGATCCTCCAGTGGCAGCGTTTCCTGTCCTACATGTGGTAGACGTTGTGCCTCAGCCTTCGGCCTTCGAAGTCACTCGCGGGTCCACCGCCATCAACTCACACCCAACTCAACTTAACGCATCTTGGAGAGATAGGATCGTCGTCGTCGTCTTCGACGGACTTCCAAAGAACGCTGCCGGCCGCCAGGCATGTGTGCGGTCGGCGGGCTGGGCATGTGGGCGATTGGGCGGCCGACACTGCATGGCGGGCCAGTACGGTTACGTCCCGTTAGGGCGACACCTTGTTTTGGGTTGCTCTAATGTTCTTAATCAGAGGTGTTTCAGTTAAGGCCACAGCTAATTGTCAGGTTATCATATGACTATTCTGAATATTCAGTGGACTAATTATGCACATGACTCTGATTACTCTATCATTTACCTTTATCATTACCTTTGGGGTTGCCCAGTACTAAGACTGAATATAGAGTAGCCCAATGGTCATCAAAAAACAGACCAGGGGTTTCAAAGAAGACCTATTTGAGGTTCTTATGAACCTGAGAAGAGTAATTGGTCTAATATGATATTTTATGTTTTTGCCTGAAGTGGATTTAGTACCATTTTATTTTCCCAGACACAGACCCAGATTCCCACTGTTTTCTTTTTCATTTCCCTCCGACTTTCTGGGACTGCTAATTTGGTCTCCATTTCTCTTCTTTAGGGCTTCCTTGGCTTGCAGTACTGACTACTGAGTAGCAAGACATCTGTAAGTAAGTTTATTAAAATTGTAAATTGTGTTTCCAAGACTCATTATGGAACATTTGTATGTAGAGTTTGATGATTCTAGCTGCGTCCTATTTTGGGATATTGTGCGGAAAAACGTACAATTGTCAATCGGTGGTAATAACCTTACCCCCATGACTGCCATCAGGCTAGAATCTCCAAATATTTTTATGGGAGCCCTTGCTGGTTTCTGATACAGTGGCATTTTTACACTCGATGCCGTTCTGGTAGTGGCTAATGACTGAAGGCGGAATGGCAAAAGATTGCTACAGTTAACTGTGCAATTAAATCATTGAAAGTAGATTCTTGTAATTACAGAATTGAAGTTAACGAAGGAAATGCTGTGTTACCGGGGTCGAGGCATTAATGGCATGCTATACATAACCTGAGCAACTTGTTACCGGCCTGCCTACACATAGTTCAGGATGGCCAGACTAGTAACGGTCGCTGTCTTCTATCGTCATCTGTAACACTCCACTGCGGGCGTGAAGGCCAGGCTATGACGTCATGCTGCCTCTAGTCTAATCATAGAGGCACGGCGGGCCAGTAGTGTTACGTCCTGTTAGGCGACACCTTGTTAACATAACGATGAATCCCCGTTGGCTCTTTGGAGTTACTCGACTGTGCAAGTCATCGGCACTTGCGTAGTGTGCCTGTTGGATTATGGTGGCAAATAAATAAACAGTAAATATATCCCTTCGTTAACAACCACAACCAACATTCCCAGAGGCGTCAACATCACCAAAATGTACCAACATGTAATGGTTAGAATCACTTAAGGTCATTACCTCCCCCACCGAAGGCAATGGGAGGTTATGGTTTTGCTGGCGTCAGTATGTAGGTAGATGTATAGGTATATAAAATAAATATAGGTATACATGTTAGTGAAGAACATCCTGGTGCCAACTCAAGTCCGATTGTCACCAAACTTTGTCAGTCGTACGGTACCTGTGGGGGACGAGGTGATTAAATTTTGGAAGGTCAAGGTCGGTGGGGGAGGTATGCACTCTACTGAATGCCATTCTGGTTGCAGATGGTATTGTTAGATATTTCACATGTGACTTGCTATTGCTGTTCAGCTTGTGAACAAATTCTCTGCGTGGCAATGAGTTGAAGACCGTGACATGTGGATGTGGAAGGAAATCATGCAGACGGCTATGCTCCACCGCAGGGCTTGCACATAATGCCAATCTAATGTTCCTTAGTAAAATCTGTGCATACAATGCGAGTATATTTGTTTGTGTAGAAATTTTGCTGTCGTAACCGGAAGTGCATGTTACTATGTAGAGTAGTGTGCTGTCGGATTGCAGCAATTGAATGATTCGTCTCTAATAATCAGCTTGCTGGAGAGTTTCCTGTATGATCCGTCGCGATCCGTGTCAACACTTCTGTCCTACTACCCAGTCATGGAGTCGACAAACTCAAGGGGAAAGACTGTTTATGAGTATCCAAACAAATACTTCGTTATGTTTGGGGAAGGCATCGGCACAGATAAACAGAAGTAAGTTGTCACTTGTCAGAAATGTGGTTTTCAGTATTTTATCATGGAGTTTTTAGGTCGACTCTTCGGCAGAGTCGAATTAACAAAGCCGGTCTTAAATGTCCGTTCGTACATACATGTATGTATGTGCATCCGTTTGTGCACAAAAGTTTCTTCGATTTCAATTTGGTACGTAGGTAGAGGTCGACGAGTGATGCATGATGGCATGCTGTATGACCCGATCCAAGGTCAAGGTCACGAGCCCTTGAAAGTCGGAAATTCAGCCATTTTCAAAGGCTATCTCCTCCCCCATTTATAATGGGGCTGGCAAATGACCATGGATTCTTCAATTAGGTGGCAATACCTAAAGCTTATCACGGCCGGATTTTTTGACTTTTGTCCCAGTTTTTGTGTCACGTGACTTTGAATTTGGCAGTAAGTAGGAGTCGACCGCCAGTCCCGTACGGGGCTAATTTTTATTATTATTGTTACCGGGCGTATTATTGTTATTATTAGGCGGAATTGCATCTAGCCATAGCAGCCTATTGCTATACATGAGTAGCGTGGTCGATTGGTCTGTTGGTCACGTTCGAGAGCCCTGCAGAAACGGCTGAACCGATCGAGATGCCGTTTGGGATTGTAGCTTGAGTGGGCCAAGGGAACCATGTATTAAATGAGGGTCTAGATCTTCCCACAGGAAGGGGCACTCTTGAGGGGATGTCTGTCCCATATAAAAGCATTGTCAGCTGCAGAACACTGACTGAAAGCTTACGTTCTCATAATGTACTGACGTAAAGCTCTTGGCCTCAGCAGTATGCAGGAGTAGTTCGTTAGAAGATCGACATTTGCATTTATGAGAAATCAGCGATATAAGTCTGAAGAATTTTACCTTTCTCGCTACAAACCGTAGCATGATGTCATTAACACGCAGCAGCTGGCGCCAAGACGCACTACATGCAGTCATCATGTGGACAGGCCACTGGTTATAGAGTATCCAGTGGCGCAGTGCATTATGGGTACGTTGACAACGCAGTGATGACGTTATCAACGCTGTTACTATAGTGCCAATTCACAAGTGTACAGGAGCTGTGCAATTTTGTGTATAAGTTTTCGACATAGTCAGTCCAATTAGGCCTAAAATCCAGTGCTTGTCATCACTTCATGCGGTGGATTTGCGGCCTCTCATCAAAGTGATGAGTTCCTTTCAGCACTGTGACACTGTTGGTTAGGCTTCAGACAGTGTGATTTAAGTTACCGGTAACGGAAACGGATTAATTCCGTTAACGGATAAAATTTAATTCCGTTAACGATAACGGAAACGAAAAAAGTTTTAAAGACTGAAACTGAAAATTAAGACTGATAACTTAACTGAAACTGAAAAGAATATCCACAACTTAAATCACACTGGCTTCAGGAAGGGCATTCAGTCTGTAAAAAGTTATTCCGAAATGTTTTCTTCTGGAACAAACGCGTTCTAATTCCGGTACACCTGGAAAATGGCATCTAAAGTGAAGGAGGCCATCGTTGCTGTTTTGTGTGCTCTGGAACGTAATAACGGAATCACTGCGTGAAATATTCAGGGAGGAGCGACGGTGGAGGCAGTGGACGGATGACGTTCTGATACACACACTGTCACCGAACATTTACCGTACTCCGGCTGAAGCACTCCAAGCTTTCCACCATTTCTCTGATGTCGGAGAATGGTCGAATACGTTCGGCACGTTTCAACGCCTGTTTGTCATATACGTTGGAGCAAGTGCCATGTATGTTATTGGCAAGATTCTGAAGCGAAGGTAAAATGTTTTGATATCTTTCGGTGACAGTAATCCAGTATTACGATTTTTGACAGTCATAAAGTCTAAGTAATTCTGTATTTAGTTGAGCCTTGAGTGGTAATTACATGTTTTTAGATGATGCAAATCGTATAATGTCAAGTATATTTTATGTTGTCCACTGCCTCAAATTTTGGATTTTATAGTTGATTTTTGACAGATTTCCAGAAGGGAACTTGTTTTTAGCAAAATTTTTAAGGTGCTTCTATTCATTGCCTGGACACAACGTTGGTTGGGTGGCAGAGAGGGAATCTGTCCTCGACAAAACCAGCTACAGTTATTCCCAGACATTCCAGGCCCATCCGGGAATGTCTCCAGAAAAGGCTGCTTAAACAAAAACTGTGTGTATTCTTTATGGTGTCTAACTGTCTATGTTAACAGGGTCATAACACTAAAAGAGAAAGTGAAAGTATAAGATACACGGACATTTTATCGAGAATCAGATACTTGTAGTGTGAAGTAATAGTATTATTGTTTATAATTCGAAATAATTTGTGCATAATGAAATGCATTATAATATAGACACTTTTTTAAATTTATTGTACTAGCTGTGTCTAGCAGAAAGCATAATGTAACAGTCTGGCATCCGTCCGTCCATCCGTCTGTCTGTCCCATTGGCATAGTCATCGTGTACCACCAGAGGGCAGCGTGCAATGCGGCCAGCATACATTTCGGCCCGACAGTACAGAGGACCGTCAGTCCGACATGCTTGTTTCATTGGCCTGTTTTGTGGATAAGGCTAGAATCTCCAAATATGTTTCATGCTGGTGGCTGCTACAGTGGCATTTTTACACTCGATGCCGTTCTGGTAGTTGCAAATGACTGAAGGCAGAATGGCATAAGATTGCTACAGTTAAATGTGCAGTTAAATCATTGAAAGTAGATTCTTGTAATTACACAGTTGAAGTTAACGAAGGAAATGCTGTGTTACCGGGGTCGAGGCATTAATGGCATGCTATACGTAACCTGAGCAACTTGTTACTGTCCTGCCTACACATAGTTCAGGATGGCCAGACTAGTAACGGTCGCTGTCTTCTATCGTCATCTGTAACACTCCACTGCGGGCGTGAAGGCCAGGCTATGACATCATGCTGCCTCTAGTCTAATCATAGAGGCACGGCGGGCCAGTAGTGTTACGTCCCATTAGGGCGACACCTTGTTAACATAATGATGAATCCCCATTGGCTCTTTGGAGTTACTTGACTATGCGGGTCATCGGCACTTGCCTGTTGGATAATGGCGGCCATTGTTGTGCACAGGTACAAGTTGAAGGATGATGTCCGACAGTCGCTGTATGATGCTTGTGATGAGTGGACCTCTGCACTGCACAAGTCTGGACAGAAGTTCATGGGTGGCGATTGTCCGAACCTGGCTGATTTGGTAAGCCGGTTAGCCGCATTGTGTGTGTGGTCTCATAGTGTGTGGTCTCAATACAGGTTTAAACAAGGTGTCGCCCTAACGGGACGTGACACTACTGGCCCGCCATGCAGCCGTGGAGCTATTAGACTGGAGGCGGTATGACTTCATCGCTTGGCCTGTGTGGGTGAAGCCGCCTGCAGGCCCGCCGTGGAGTGTTACAGACGACGACGATGACGGACGCCAGCGACCGTTACTAGTCTGGCCCCCTACACTATGTGTAGGCGGCCAGTAATAAGGAACACATAGCAGTTCATAGTAAATGGAGTAGAATAATATGCAGTAGTCAGACTGCTAGTGGTTAGAGTGGTTGATTGCCCTGTGTGGGCCATACATCATACAAGGTAACCAAACCCGGCCTTAGTTTTTAAATGTTCATTTTGTGTTATGGTATCTTTCCATGTATTCGTGCATGTCTGCTCTTGTCGTTAGGTAGAGTATCTTCGTTACCGTGCTAAGTGATTGGCTGAGAGGAACGTCTCTAGAATGACCTGTTCTAGTGCTGTGGGTCGTAAGATCTTCAGATCTTCACTTAGTCAATTAACAAGGTGTCGCCCTGAAAGGACGTACAACTACTGGCCCGCCGCGTGCTGCCCCCTGGTAAGTTACGTTGCACCGTGGAGTGTTACAGATGATGACAGATGCACGGCAAGCAAAAAACATACGGCCCCCTTACACTAAGGTGTAGGCAGGCCAGTTATAAACCATGTGCCGGCTTATGTGGGTTGTTCTGCAAGAAGAACCATAAGATGAGCATGTTTTGCTGCATTTTTGTGGTCTGTTTCAGCAAAATCCTCCATTTCGAAGCATTTTCAGATTTTAATGTGACACAGTAGTGAAAGAAACGAAGCCCGTTTTGGTAGACTGCCTTTTGCCCTGCTTAGACAGTGAATGATTGATTGATTGGTGATTGAACAGATTGGCGTGGATGTAATTTTCTAAATTGTTACCATTTTTTGGTATGCTTCAGACATTGATAAGTAAAGTAAAGTAAAGTATATGTCGATTTGTATAGCACATTGTCGTAACTACCTGTAATGCGCTCAGACATGGATCACACAGTTTTACATGCAAATTACACCATGTCTGCCTTTACTCCCCAGCCGCAGAGCATCACCGCCCTTTGGTCGGTACCCGTTTTACCGTCCCACGGAGGGTAGAAGGCTAAGTCGACCTGGGTGGTTGGTTACATAACGAAATAGTGCCACCTCCGGGAGTCGAACCCGGACACGGTCACCCATCCCAGTACTAACCGGGCTCAGCATAGGTTCATCTGGTTGATCGAGACCAACGACGTTACCACTACGCCACGCTGCCACTGATGGGTTCATGGAACTGATGGATATGTTGCTTCACAAGTAGGCAGTAGACGTATGATGATGTGTTGTGAATATGTATACAGTTTCTGAACATTGGCTGAATATGATAAAAGATGTAGGCAGTAGACGTATATAAATACTAGAAGTATTGATTGATTGATTGATTGATGTGGGTGATAGGTTTTCGTAGGCTTTACCTCTAATGCTGTGTTGAATGTCATTGTTACCAACCACTTTGATAGTCTGGGTAGAGCAGTTGGTCATTTGTGTGTGTATGAAAGGAAAGGAAAGGAAAGGAAGAGTATTCATATAGTGCCATTTACTACGCATGCATAGTCTCAAAGCGTTCAGACATGGATTACACAGTTTTACCTGCAAATTACACCATTACTGCCTTTTCTTCGTAAGCGTTCACCAGATGGCGTCATGCCTAACTGAGGCAGCGGACATCCGGTTGCAGAATACTACTCATCTATCGACCCCAAGGGGATGAAAGGCTGAGTTGGCCTGGTTGGTTGATCTGTAGCGGATGGTTTACCCACATAAATGGTCACCCGTCATCTACAGGTCGAGCGCAGGCCAAAGACCGACGTTCTACCGCTGTGCCACGCAACCAACCAACGAGTGTATGTCCGATTTGTAACTTCTGAATCAGGTGACTTGGCGTTGATATTTGATGTGCCGGTTCACCTTGATCCTTTCATAGGTCACTCATAGGTCAAAGGTCACTGGAGGAAATGAGCTCAGTAACTGCCTGCCGGTATGGCTGACAGTGGCATAGTGAGTCAAACATATAGTACAGAAATGCAGACCCGAATTTAAAACTGCAAATAAGTAACTGCAGCAGTGTATGTAAGGGTGTATTCGATTATAGAATCCGGATTCAGATTTCACACTGAATCTCGTTTCAGATTCAGTGAAAAAGTGCATTCGAATAATGAATCCGAATCTGGATTCAGATTCGGTGAAACCTGCTTGCAAATCCGTTACATGCCCACTGATCTAAAGTCATTCGATTTGCCAAGTGAATCTGAAACGAGATTCAGTGTGAATCCGAATCCGGATTCTATAATCGAATACGCCCTAAGTTTTAGATCACCTGAAAGATGTTTCTGAAGTGGTTGGGGGAGCTTTCTGGTTGATACTTACGGTGTATTTCTGCAGGCGGTTTACGGTGTTTTGAGCGCCATCGAAGGATGTGACGCGTTTTCCGACCTCGTCGCAAGAACGGACATTTCGAGATGGTACCATGCTGTGAAAAGTGCAGTTGCTGTAAATGCTGGAGAGAGGCAGGCAGTAGCGACAGAGAACCAGCTGCATGCGACTGCATGACTACTGACCGTTGTAGAACAGAATTAAATGTAAAAAGTTGATGATATGGTACTTCTGACAGCTAGATATTAGCTGTTATTCTAACTTACTACTGATCTCTGTGCTCTTCCATTCAGTGCTCTTTTAGATACGGTTGGTTTGTGATGATAAGTTCATCCGGTCCATAAGAATGCCGATACTATTTATCCCCAAGGGTTTTTTTTCCAGGAAGAGGGTAACTGATAGGGAACCAGCTGATCCAGCCTCACCTGGAAAATCCATTAAAAATGGATGGAGTTTACGGTGGATATGGTGATGTGCAGTATGAAATGATTTGTAGTGTTGTTACTACCACCGAACCAACACCGCCATCGCGGTGTTTTACATTGTTCTCGGCGGTCTTCCTGGGTGCTGTTTCCTCACTTCCGCTGCTCAGAGCAGCGATAGTCATCTAAATGCCAGGCGAGTCAGTCCAGTCAGCCACACCGCCTGCCCTTCCTCGCGCATCCGCTTCCCCACTCGCAAGCGACAGCACTGCCGAGACAGCAGGGACAGTCTAGGCACTGTACTTAGTGAGACTGTCGCTACGACTTCCCCACCTTCTACTCAATTTTTACTATCTTTTACTTTTTCGTTTTTCCATTTCTTACTTCATCTATTTTCTTGCTTGTCCATCCCTTCCCATTCTACCAGAATAGTTCCACTCCATTTCCAGACTGGATGTCGTAGGAGGCGACTAAACCCGGCTTTAGTTTTTTGTGTGTGTTGATTTTATATTATATGTATTTTTCAGTTAAAGATGCAAAAGATGCATGCTCGTTTTGTCATATTTGATGATTTGATAGTTATTTTCCCCTGTTACAGGCGCTAGCATAATAATTTAAATGAGCCTCTCGATCCCTTTCTCTTTTTGGGTGGCTGCTGAACAAAAAGGCGGCCAGGGTGGAGGTTAATGTATTGCTGGCCTTCCTTCACTGGGTAGGGATAGCTCTCCACCCGACCTTTCGTCTCTGATATAGCCATATTTGTGCTGAAAAGGACTACAGTGTGACTTGCATTTGCGTTTCATTATTATTATTATTATGTGCGTGTTTGTGTGTTTCTGAATCTCAAGTCAGAAATTTACAGTACTGTAATACATCTATATTTTGTGTGCATCAAATTTTCGCGATTTTACTAGAATTGTGCAATTAAATACACGCGAATTTCTTGAATTTGCCCATTACCACAACTTTGCCTGCACAGAATATCAACTACAGGAAAATATGCCAAATTAAAATGTAGCAAATTTACTATGTTAGAAAATCACGAAATTAAGATGCAGCGAAAAGTGTTTAGTAGTTTTATGATTGGTTGATGTTAGTAGTTTCTATGTGGTTGAAACTGTTACTGATTATATTTATAAGTAGATAGTAATATTTGTTTTTTTCACTGTTGTGCCTTTGCCCTTTCAATGTCTTCACTCTAATTTTGTAAATGTGTAATACAGTGTAGCAGACGATTAAAAGAAAAGTCTAACTATGCACATTTGGTGCTAATGTTAATTTTACATTTAATTATATTTGTATATCTGTTCAAGTCACATAACCAGCTTGCTTAGCCTTATCCTGTACTAAGACACTATAATCACTATTTTAACGGTGTCTTCAACACAACTTTGGTTATATTACACCTTTATGGTTACAATTTGTTATAGAAATTTATGCATTTAATGATGCGTACGCTATTTCCACAAGCTGAATGTTTAAAGAGTTACTCAGTGTTAACGGATAGAATTTAAGTTTACCAAAATGGACGAAATTTTAAAAAAAACGAAATGGAAACAGAAAAATTAACAACTGAAACGGAAATAAATATTATTTCAGTTTTCATTGTAAAACCGTCGCCAACTTTGTACAAGACGCAGTGTACACGACGTAGACGGACGCACGCCTACACATATACAGTATGTCTCTAGGCGTAGATCAGGAAATTTTCAGTTTTGGCCTATACCAGCTATTACACAGACCGTAGCTACAGTGTGATGTAACGGAAACAGATTCAGTTCGTTAATGGATAGAATTTAGCTATGTTAACGATAACGGAAATGGAAACAAGTGAAAAACTGAATCTCTACATTTAGACTGATCTGAAAAAGTATCCACAACTTAAATCACACTGTGTATGTTGAGAATGGCTGTACAGTGCACATTCTGTTGGAATGTATTATATAGGTTACTTGGTGAGGACTAAGAAGCTGTAGAACAAATATGATATAAATGTAAAAATCTGCAGTTTATACACACTGTTAACGGAGACTGATCAAAAACTGCAAAAATCATAAAAAGGCAATATTAACCACACTAACATAGCCTGAATGTCAATGTTAGTATGGTTAACATTGCCTTTTTATGATTTTTGCTGTTTTCGATCCGTCGCCGTTAACAGTGTGTATAAACTGCAGTTTTTTACATTTATATTTGCTGTTTCATTACCAGTTTAGAGTAGACTCTTAATAATATTTGTTAATACTACATTTTTCGATTTTTCAAGATGGCGGCCGTCCGCCATCTTGGATTTTTAAAAGTTCGAAATTGCAACTGCTGGTCCTGTTCGGAGGGCCTGTATGCGTCATCTTGCCAAATGTTGTGCCGATCGGTTGAACCGTTGTCGAGATACTGCGATTTTTGGATATTTCAGGACGGCGGCCTCCGCCATCTTGGATTTTAAAATTTTTAACTTATAACGGCCCGAACGGTTAATAAGGGTCGAACTGCGTCACCGTGCCAAATTTTGTTGAAATCGCTGAAACGGCGGCAGAGTTATGGCGATTTTTCGAATTTTCAAAATGGAGGCCGCCGCCATGTTGGATTTTTGAAATTACAATTTTCTAACAGTGGGACACATCATGTATGTAGATGGCGATCGGTCCAACCGGATGCCGAGTTATTGCAATTTTTGGATTTTTCAAGATGGTGGCTGCCGCCATCTTGGCTTTTAACAATAAAAATTTTTAACATTCGCAACGGTCAAGAAGGTCAAAAAACATAACTGTGCCAAATTCTGTTGAAATCGCTCAAACCGTGGAGGAGATATGTGAGCTTTCAATTCTTGAAGATGGCGGCCGCCGCCATCATGGGTTTTCGAAATTTTAAAGGGTTGAACTGTGTCATCATGCCAAATTCTGTTGTCTTGATGTGTCGACGGTAGAGGGTCCATGCTTCACAGCCGTACAACATAACTGAGACACCGACTGCCCGATAGACGGCCACTTTAGTAGGTATGGCAAGGTTGTGCTTAAGAAAGACACGTTTTGACAGTCTGCCGACGTCAGATGAAGCAGCTTTAATTTGATGCTCAACTTCGCTATGCGGGCTGCAGCTGCTTTTGTTCGATCACTGAAGGCGAGATACAAATCGCGGTTTTGTTCGTGGCATTTTTTTCTGCAGCAGCCGAGCAACAAAAGTCATTGTTAATAGTGCTGCGCCCTCGGCGGAAACCACACTGGGACTCATTAACAATGAGCAATTGCATATTGGTTTTTACACTGCAACACACAAACTAAGTTATCACAGCAAACCGACCACCGAAGTACAAAGCCACTGAAGCACCGAAACGCACGAACGCTGTAAAACGGTGAAAGACTACGCAAGATGTAGCAGCAAGTTAACTTAGCATTTAACTTAACTGCACGGTCGGCATTGATAATGATCGCACAACACAAACCACTGAAGCTACAAGCTACAACCATCTCTGCTGTATCTGATAAGAAGTGTATATAGTATGAGCTAATAATACAGTGCTATCACGTGACAAGTATGGGCGGCTTGCAGCCAATCGGTGCAGTTATTGGTAGCGTTAAACGAAGGGCCATGTTTTGGATGTGTGCACTTCATCAAAGACAGCTGAACTTCTGTCGATATAGACTTGTGGTTAGGGTTAGGGTAGTGTCGTGATTATAGCTCTGGCTGGGATGCTCATACTGGAGTATGGGTATGGGTAGGATGCCCATAAAGGTAAAGGTCGGATTCTTCTATAGCGCTACTTACGCGGCGATACCGCGACCAGCCGCGCTGTACAATCGCAGGAAGTGGCAGTTGATTGGCAAGAGCCAATGGTGAGGGAGCGCAATGCTGCAGCTACAACACCACCACCGCCCCAATCAACCACACCAGGTCTTCACCCCGTAAGCATTCACCAGATGGCGCCGCCCGTGCGAGGAAGCAAACATCCGATTACAGCTTACTACTCAGTTTATCGACCTCGAAAGGATGAAAGACTGAGTCGACCTGGGTGGCTGGTTACATACCGAAATAAAGTGCTGCCTCCGGGAGTCGAACCCGGACACGTCACCCATCCCAGTACTAACCGGGCTCAACGTAGAGTAACTTCGTTGATACGACCAACGCCATTACCACTACGCCACGCCGCCACACAAAATAGACTTATAGTTAGGTTTACTGTGGTTAGGGTTGTGTCGTGATTATAGTTATGGCTGGGATGCTCATACTGGAGTATGGGTATGGGTAGGATGCCCACACCACCATCTACGAGAAGAAAGGATAAGGGTTGCCCGTACTATATACACAGCCTATCTGATACACACACCCAAGCAATGCTACTTCTATTGGTTCTCAACCAAACGATTTTCATGCTAAACTCGCAGAAAGTGTGCTATGGTGACCGGTTTCACAATGGTTTTGCAGTAAAAATTAAGACATTTTAACAAGCATACCTCCATCCAACTGTACTACAGATTTGTGAGAAAAATTACAACTTCACATTAGGGAAGCCCTGTAAGCAGAGGCGTCGGAACGTTCTGAAAATTGGGACGACTCATTGGCGTATCCCCTCCCCTCTCTTAGAATTAAGGCCCCTTAAGCCATCTAGGGTATCTGGGGGAGTGCTGTAAACTCCCCCAGCAAGGTCCGGGGCGGTGCCCCAGCCGAAAATGAATTTAGTGCAGTTTAGACCGGTCAGAAAGCCACTGGTGACAATCATTTTGAGTATTCTGAAGTGCATGTTTCACAGTAAATCGATTAAAATTTTGCAAAAAGTGTGGGACAGCTCGAACGGCAAACTTAAGATGTAAAATGTCCCACTTTTAGAAGTGGAACGGCTCTAGTCGCTGCAAAGAGATACGTTCCGACGCCTATGCCTCTGAGTGGTTTGTGAAGCACAGATGACAGCATCGAGGCTAGGAAATGTACACTAATTGTTTGTTTAGCCAGCATTACTTAAAGTTACTCCGGTAATGTCCGGGAATCCAAAAAGAAAACCTTGGAATAGTTGGCCCTGCAGCACTTTGTTTACAGACTGCTGTCCTTCCTGTTACCGAACCAACTGCGTCAAAGCACCGAACGAAACTTTCACGGCTGTACACAAAATACGGAAATAAAAATAATATACGAGTATGAGTCAAAAACAGAGACGCTTGAAAATGGTCCTACCACACGCAACGCACCGATGCAACTAAATCCCCAAAATCATAAACTCAATGAACCCACGAAGCTTAACAACTATCGGAACATAACAAGTATATACGAATGCAATAACAGCTACAAGAAAGAGCAACAAATTAATTAATTAATTAAATAGCCGTAACAGTATACGATGCATACACTGCATATACAGTGGAGTAATTGCAAACCGGGAATGACATAAAAACATTCAGATACATCTCTGCACATCAATAAGCTGGGCTCCTAACTGCTGCAAAATCTACTTTCACAACAATGAAAGTCTGCGACATCAGAAGCAAAAGTAATTCAAACAGAGTTCAAAGGGACGATCACAGTGTAGCACGTTAGTGCTTACACTGTTGTAAGGGCGACCAGCTATTCCTATGGAACAGGGCAAAATTGGGGGTATCAGAACTCCGAAACCCCTGAACCGATTGTCACAAAATTTGGCATAGGTGATTACGTCGGCGATATCACCCAGCAAGCCAAAATTCAAACCGATCGCCCCAGTGGGGGCGTCCCGGCAAATGGGTGAAATATCACTCTCGCGTGGTTTTTAATTTTCGTAGCCATCTAAAACTCAGTTCAAGAACTAGTCAGATATATTTATTATATAACGCAGAATACTAATCTATAATTAACCACTTAAAATGAAAACAAATCAGTTGTTAAACCTGTTACAATGAAGACCAAATAAATAATGTTCAGCATAACAAAACAAACCAGTGTACATTATATAACAGTTACACACGATGAAACAACTGATAAAGGACAGAATACAGTGAGGATAAGGCTACTTACAAAGCAGCATAGTACGTATGGAAATCCAAATCATAGGGAACTAACTAAAATGTAAAATTAAAATTTTAACTAAATTTTTAAATTAAATTTTTAGTTGGTAACTATTTTACAAAAACAGTGAAATAAACTAAAAATATTTAGTTAAATTTTATCCAACTAATTCTAAATTTTTATCCGTGTATCTGAATGTTACTATTAATGTACAGACGATCATTTTTGTTTACTGTACGTGACGACAGGTGACATCATTCACATAAACCATAGTTTCAACTGATGTTGTAAACGAAAGCTTAATACCAAAACCAAAAGTCCGGTTTTAAATCTGCTCAAATTAACTTTGGTTTAAATCTATCTATATGCATTATGTTTTAGTCACTTTACTTTTGCATATTAATCAGAGTTCTGGTTTAAAACCAAGTTTAAAACTTAAGTCACCCACTGTCGGAAGCTGCCCACATCTTGTCAGAGGATGCCAAGCCGCACTGTGTAGAACTGGCTGAGTTAAGGTTTTACATCCCAAACCACACAAAATAGGTCAGTTCAGAGACGTTCTTCCGAGCCAATCTTTTGGCTTAGTACTGAGAAACAGTGCAGAAACGATTCAGTTCACACCACGTGAAAGCGTAATGTGTATTAATAGAGATACAACTTAAGTCTACTGTACAGAAAGACTAACTTAAAACAGCATAGAAAATCCAGAAATGTACAATGCTATAAATGACGAAAAAGGTGTTTGTACATAGACATCATGTCAAGGCCCATATGTGGGAACACAATTCAACACATCCTTTCAACACTTAGCCAGTGATACTGGTACTTGCATGTAACCGACATTGGCCGGACAACCAGCTTAGTTACTAGCCTGCATTGGGCAGTATTTGTCAAACTATAATAGGGTGTGTCAGAACTGAAGCTATGCATGGGGCAGAGTGTGCAAAAGTGTTCAACTCCCTCGACAGATTATGGGCACTACATGCAGACATGTTAGTCATGGCAAACTGCACAGAATGTGCAAAGACGAATCTGATTGTCTGACATACTAAACTCACTTCCAGTAAACTTCTCAATAACATCTATGGCAGACTAAGTACCGCAATAGTCTGAAATCCAAAAACTAATATGCACGCCACCATGAACTGCCACAATGATGAGCTGGATGGAACACTGTCACATGTCAGTGGAATTATTACCGGGGTTGAAACTGACCCCGAAAACTTAGTTTCAGCTCGTGCCGGGGGTCAGCCATTTTGTGCAGGGGGATTAAACCATCCCAACTCCCTGACAAATATAGCCATAGCATGCATCTCTTGACTGATCAGCACCCCTGGTTTATCGTCCCATTCAACAAAGAAATGTTCTTCCACACATGATACTAAAGAAACCAAAACCAAATGCGACAAACCAGACAAATGAAAGTAAAACCTAAAGCTGCTATAACAAATATGGAAACTAAACCCAGATTTGGTCATCTTGTATGATGTCCAATCTGGAAATAGAACAGATCTATTCCGTGTGACCTACAACAGGACGTAGTAGTTTAACACTGCTCTACTGTTATGTACAAATCGCCATTTCAGTACACAGCACATCTGCTTAAATAAGTTACGTTAGTACTCCTTACCGTCAGACCGAAATGTACACTGGCCGCGTCGCATGCTGCCCCGTGGTGAGTCACGGTCAGTATGCTGACGGGACAGACAGACAGACAGACGAACGAACACCAGACCATTACACTACACTCTCCACTATGGATGTGGCCGGCGTAATAACAACGCAATGTGGCTATTATCTATTTATCACAAACATGGTCTATAAATAGGGACCAACCTAATTCATGATTTCACGACGATGACATTTTCCGTGAAATTGGCCGTCTTCCATGAAATTGGTCCATTTCCGTGAAATTCATGATTTCCGAGCTTTTATTTTCATTTACGAAGGTTTCCATAGTTTTATCAACAGCTTTTGTGCAGATTTTGCTGTCTGATTACTGATTAAGTGTTACACTTCAGCGCTAAGTAGTTGGAATGTGTTACTTACTTACACATCCCACCACACTCACTAACTAGGTCAACCCGCTTACTTCCTCATTTTGCAACAGAGATTGTTCAGAAATGTGCTATTTGACAGATTTTTTTCAGTTTGCATTAACATAGCAACTTGAAATAACGGCAGTTGGGCCCGTGAAATGTCCGCGAATTTCTCACTCCTTCCATGAATTTTCAATGAAATTTGGCATATTTTGAAAACTATATCGTGAAATCACGCATTTCCCCCCCATGAATTCGGTTGGTCCCTATCTATAAATCTCTACTTTTAAGTCTTCAATCGCACGTCACTCCAACATGTTGAATGCAATATGATGCACACACATACAGAATTAACCAATGCATCGTAGCAAATGCTGTACAGAACATGTTATAGTACAGTATAACAGTACGGGTTCCGTGGCCTCAAAATACTGATAATATTTGCACCGGTCCTTACAACTGTACACAAGGTGAAAGGGCTAAAGAATACTGTGAACAATGCAAATAAATGTTAACTTGACGTAAGAACTTGTAACGCGCCTACCGGATGGGCCAAAAAAAGTGATACCTCTCGTACAATGTAATATATGTACGAAAGGTATCACTTTTTTGGCCCACCCTGTACAAAGCACATGACTCAGTCGAATAACACATATATGCACACACAGGCTGTTTAATGGCCTTTTGCAGGTAAACCTCGATTAGCCAGGTGATCCAGTGATCCCCAATGGTACCGACTAACTGAGTTAAGGTTTTGCGTTCCACCCGACACAAAATAGGCCATTTCCGAGACGTTCTTCCCAGCCAATCTCTTGGCTTGGTACCGAAAAACTGAAACACACACACATCAAAGGCAAACACGCATCCGTAACAAAATATACTACAACGTAAAATTAACACAAAAAACTAAAGCCAGGTTTGGTCGCCTGCGACAATCTCCGGCCTGGAAACGGAACAAGTATATTCCAGAAGGAGTAGATAGATAAGTCAGGAAGTAAACAAGTAAGGAATTAAATAAGGAAAAAGTATAAAGAAGAAAGTTAGGAAGTTAAGTAAACAAACGAACAATTTATATAGTGCTGAAATCAACAACTGAATCGCGGCGCATACTGCCCCGGAGCCTGTACGAGGCTGAGTGCTACTGAATTGGTCACGAGAATGAATTACTAGTTATCCTTGTCCTTTCTTCGTCCACTAATGGACCAATGAGACGTCAATCATTTCATGTCCTTACGCCAACATTGCCGTAGCATGCGGAACATGGCCAGTGTGACAAAAGACCTGCAGATACCTTCCTGGCCACACAGCACTGCCACTGCCCTCGGAGGGTAGGAGGCTGAGTTGACCCTGGTGGCTGGTAACAGACCAAGACGGCATATCTAACTAGTAAGCTGGGACTTCAGTGCCCAGCGTCGACGTGAATGTCTTCGACCCCACATAATTAAACCAACGTGTGACCTTGACCTTTGACCTCCAGAATACAATCAGGTCATCTGGAAGGGACAGTAAATATTCCCCGTTAGTTTTACCAGGCCATTCATGAGATACTGTGGTAACAATATCTGACCGGACGAACGGACGGATGAATGGGACAAAGGGAATAGTGTCAGCAAAGGCATAAAATGGTCAATTATCTCAATACTCACGAGGCTACACGTTGACGTAAATATGTTGATTTGCACAATTTCAATATCACAACTGCATAGTGCAGGGAATGAATTCAACTACGACGGATTGCTACTGTAGCAGATCTGCAGAACAGTAATACAGCATCACAAATGCAGACTAGATGCGCGAGAAACCGGAGGACAGTGAATGTAGCGTTGTCAATGCATCAGTTTTGCGTGGTGCAACTTTGCGACGCCGCTTCGGCATCGTTCCGCCAGCGCTCTATCAAGAGCTTCAACATGAAGAGACCTCTGCAAAAAAGCACGTTCACAGACAGTGAACAGACCAGTTGAAAAACAAATAAAGTAGCCCCGTGTGGGACTGACGGTCGACTCTACGCAACTGATGTTTCTGCCCAGTTCAAAGTCATGTGACACAAAAACTAGGATAAATATAAAAAATCTGGCCCGACCAGATTTAGATATTGTGCCATAGTTTAAGAATCCGTGGTCAGTTGCCAGCTCTCATTGTAAATGGCGGAGGAGATAGCTGTAGAAAATAACTGGATTTCCAACTTTGAAGGGCTCATGGCCTTGACCTTGGATCGGATCATACTGCATACCGTTGTGCGTCACTCATCGCCCTCTACCTACATGCCAAATTTCATTGAAATCTAAGAAACTTTTTGTGGACGGACGGACGCACGGACGGACGGACATTTGAGACCGGCTTTATTAGGTCAACTCTGAAGTACTGACCTAGAAACTTCTAGAATACATTTCAACACTAACTTAACTATAACTTTTGGTTGTAACTTACAAAACAACTTTTGTCATGAACTATTTTCTTCGCAACGTGATTCTCGATTCTGGTTTACATGTGTGATTTGGTTTGCACACCGCTCATGAATATTCAACACAGCATTATTATTATTATTATTATTAAAAGAAAAGATTTAGGTGGCGTAATGTCAAAAGACTGCAAGGACACCGTACAAACGTTAAAAACAGTGACAAGACGCGATTGCGAAAGCGTCACATAATACTGTTTTGATTTTATGAAGTAAACAAACACGATGATCATTATGAACACTATCAATTTAGAAAGTTTAAATAAGGCATACAATAAAAATTATGTTTTAATAGCTCAATTCATCTTTCTGGCAGACGATCGGCAATACTCGGCATGCGATAACACTAATATCTGCTGTGATCACTGTGTGCCTATGGGTCTGCAATATATATTACTGTGCACTGCTTTAGCCATGCCCGTAGTGGCCGCAAACAAAAGGAAGTGGTTAAGCAGTCTAGGTACACATCTTTAATCAACATCTCAAATCCTATTTACTCACACAAGTCTTAATCTGAAGCTACCAACGCCCGCGTCCTCAACTAAGACACTCCACAAATACGGTATTATTATTATCCACACATGCCGATAGGCAAGGTGTGGAAATATTGGTTACTGCTTGTTTCCGTGTGTGTGTGTTTGTACGGTTACGGATTTCTCCGCCGAGGAAAAGCTAGTGGTGTCAAAATTTTGCACGGTGGTTCATCGTCGTTCTGGGCAGGGAATCTCCCATTTTGGGGAACTTTGTTCCACAGAAGCCCAAAATCGGACAGCGCATCCTTGTTGTAATGTAATGTGATGCTTCTAGGCTATTGTGACTCTGTAACCTATCAAGTTTGCGCGGCGTGTGGACGTAGGATCGGCATGTGTGTATAAACGTCCGTCCGCAAAGACGGACGTAGATGTTATTAACAAACCTGAACTTTCTGCCTGAAGGCATCACAAAGAGCTGACACGAACTTATCTTTCTCCGAAGCGGCACAGAAGTAGACGGCCCACTTAGTGACATGTACCGGTCGACTTGAGCTTGACTCGAATGACTTCAAGCACACACAACATCACATTCAACCTACTACTATCAGATGTATGCCAAAGTCTCACCGAGTAAAAGTAAGTAAAGTAAACAGTATATAGCAGTTAGCATCAACTTAGCTTTCACTGCTACGGAAAACTCACATGCCATATGGGATCACACAGTGTTACCTGCCACCTGGCAAAGGTGAGAATCCTGCCTTTATCCCCAGCTGAAGCAGGTGCGGTACTCGATTTAGTGACCCTGGAGGGATGCAAGGCTGAGTTGACCAATGTTATGTGAAAGCAGAGTGGCTGCCCTACCGCAGCGCCAACACGCAACACAACTGTGGGTGACGGCACTACAGAGGAGGCATAAAAGGTGCAACGTCTCCTTCCTTGGGAGACAGTTCATAGCACTATCAAAACAGGATCACGTCTGCCGGGTGGTTTTCCTCGGCTGGTGTCAGCACTGAGTTCCCTTTGAAACTGTTGGCTTTGCATTATGAATGGCATCCAACTTACAAAAGACCAACTCCAACAACATGCAGTCAGAGACAGCATACTTCACCTCCAGTGCAACCACCCAGCACAATCAACCAAACAATGTCATCAGACATCTGACAGTTCCAAACCTGAAAAAGCTCGACAAAGCATACGTGTCGTCTTTATCAACAGAAGGGGTTAAAATTTGAGAGTGCCACAGATATTATGTTAGACAACCTACACGCCTATCTGCACCCTATAAAATATTCTTACTTAGTAAGAAATATGTTCCCCGTAACTAACCAGAACACAGCAGGTCTCGGCCTCTGCGTCCGTGAAGACTGCATTCAGCAATGCAATGGACAGTGAGCCCAGAGTTCTGACGGCGTTGGTCTGCACGTCCTCGTGACACAAGAAGATACGATCTTGAGTCATGACGCAGCAGCAGGCCACACAACCAGCGCCTTTCATATAACTTACCTGGACCACCAAAGACAACAAGCACAATTTAACAGAACAATAGAAACTGAATGCTTCCCATACTCGTTACCGAGCGTTGGGCCCGGAGCTGATTCTGGTGTACAGACAGTCAGCCCACAGGTGACTATAAGTCATCCACCCGGCGGTAGGCTGCCATTACTTTCAGCCAGGCCTGCAGTTACCTTCCCAGCTGCAGAGCATCACCACCCCTTGGCCGGTACCACGTTATACTGCTTGGTGACAGAGGCACATAGGTGTGAACAACTTGCCCAAGGTTGTTATGCAGCTTTGCCCCGAGTAGGATTTGAACCCACGACCTGTTGATCGCAAGTCCAACGCTCTACCCGTTGCGCCACCGTGCCACCTTACTTAAGTAAGTAAGTAAGTAATAGATTTATACAAAGCAATTGTCGATGCGCTGGACGTACTAGTTTTGAGCGAACAAATACATTTTAAGTAAATATCTGAAACAGTCTGCACTGATCATTGGAGCCAAAATAAAATCCAGGACAGTTCCAGGCCGTTAGACCGGCAATTGAAAAAGCACGATGGGCGTAAGTGTCGAGTAACTACAGCGAACACTGGTCACAGAAATACTGAGTTGTAAACAGTTTCAAACAATGACAAACGGCAACACTTTGGTCAACACTGCACATAAAAACATGACAGCTCGATGGCTGCACAAATTAACAGTTAATCATGGAAATACTGTTTAAAATGTTAACTCTAAAAATCTCTTATCAAGAAAAATTCAATAAATGACCCGTCATTGGCACCAATATAGATATTTCTATACGTCATGCCGTCTCCAGTTTAATTATAGCTCCACGGTGGACCAGTCGTGGTACGTCCCGTTAAGGCAACACCTCGTTAATTAACTCACTAATAACAAACAGTGAAATGTGTTTTCTTATCTTACATTCCAAATACTGCTTAGCTTTGCATAAGAAATAAATCCGACTTGTTCCGTCCACATTCACTTTATGTCTGATACTACAGCATTATTTCGTCAACTTGACACGACGAGGGACGACATAAGAAGGACAAACACTAATGCTTACCCCGACGGGATTAGTAACGGCGTTGCATACTGCCATTAGCCAGCTGTTCTCGTCGATCTTGGACGACGCACACAGCTGGAGTGGAGGGCCGTGTGCAAACAGAATCTCAAACGTGTACTTTCGTTCACCGTTCTGTACTCGCCGACAACCTCTGCATTGTTCCCGACTACAGACATCAACAGCAAACACACAACATTGACGACACACATCGACAGAAAATTGGTTGCATGTTGTGTCACGTGACTGTGGCAGAAACGTCAGTTATGAAGAGTCGATTTTCAGTCCCGTACGGGGCTAACTTTTAAAATTCCAGTTTGCAGGCTTAGTTTTGTGAACCGACATTAGTGTGCCTGCCTGTCTGTCCAGATTTTACATTTTCATATTTCAAGTGCTCAAAATTGCACTGGCATTTCAGGTCGACAAATTAGCAGTACATGGGTTATCTATTCCCATTATTTTTATTACCATTATTCCTACTACTTACTGCTTTTGTAAAACCAGAAAAAAACATAAGAGTTTTTTTACATGTCATTCCAGTCAGTCTCGATGTAGTAAACAGACAACAATAAACGACAACAATCATGATGACGACATAAATAACAATAATAACAATTATTATTATTATTATTATTATTATTATTATTACATTTATTATTACATGCTCAATATACAAAACAAAGATGCTTAACTACCCAACCTCCATACCTTCATAACCTCGTCTCTGTTCAATGTCCTCGCAGTACTCGCTCTTCATCCGTCGTTACTCTTGCTCGGCCAGCTTCATCACCCTCTCTAACAATAGCTAATCGCTCCTTTCGTTATGCTTCACCTCATGTCTGTAACCAACTCCGTTTATCTCTTGATCAACCTCATTCTGGTACCAGTTCCTCCATTTCCGACTCACCTATTGTATCACACATCACTTCTTCCTCTTCTGATTCACCCATAACTGATTTTGTATATGCACTTTTTGACCTCATGCTCATCCATAACTCCTTCTGTCTTTCACTCCCGGCTTAAAACCTACCTGCTTCACAAATCCTATCCCATTAGTTTAACTTCTTCCTCCCGGACTGTCTTCAGGGACTATTGCCCAGACAGTTTCTTCTGAGCTACTCGGTTTTTGTTTTTAGTTTTTCCTTATTTTTTGTTTCTGTGCCATGCGCTAGATTAAGCTGGCCATCTCGTCAGCTTTTAAGCGCACGTTAATCTACCGTATCGTATCGTAACAAAAACAACCACTTTACGGCCATTATACAAGTCAACCTGCATTAGCCAGCTTCCCTTTAAGAACTGGAGGATTTTGTTGTAGCAATGTTTTAATGCCCACATGTCCTGGCTAATGGCAACTATTGTATTCACATTAAGTAAGTAAGAATATTTATATAGCGCAGAAAATCATACGTCACACTGCGCCGTGATTTCTCAAATCCCAAATAAATGATTTTTAAGATATCGCCTAAACTATCCAAGCTAGAGATCTGGCGCAGACTTATCGGCAAACATCTGCCGGCAAACATAAGGGAAAAGAGTTCTCATCCATGGCATTATCTACACAATCTCCACGCCACTAAACAAGAACATGCATTGAGTAACACCAAAGTACAACATTCTAACACAGCCACGTTACCTACCTCAATGACATGGTTGCTCGAGGTGAATTCCGTTTGTCTTTCTTCTCGTCAAACTGGTACAGCATTCCGTCCCTGTGACACCATCAAAGTTGACACTAAAGCATTGGTTGGTTTTTCACACAGTACTTGACTACCAAATTCTAGTCCACATGGAAAGTAATATGCCAATTTCAATTACCGTGTAACAAGCACGAAAACAAGCATAATCTTCTTTTTTCACATGTGTTCCCATGCTAAATAGTTACTACAGGGTTCGTACAGATATTAACATGCGTTTTGCCAGGACTTTCCAGGACTTGCAAAGACCAAATTCCAGGGTTTTCCAGGACTCAAAAATCTTTTTTCCAGGGCTTTCCAGGACACGTTCCATTCACAAACATGGTTGCATGAGGTCAAAAAGTGCATATACAAAATCAGTTATCAGTGTATATCTGCATTACAGTAAAGAAGTGGAAATGCAATACCTGAGGTTGTATTATTGTATTTAACAGTATAAAGGTATTTCTAATACTTGGCTTGACCCAAGAGGTGGCAATGCATTAAAAGGAGTTGCTTATCTGCTTAGCGACTACTCAAACCAGAACTAAAAATTCCAGAACTGCTGGTTTATAATTACAGGACTTTCCAGGATATTCCAGGACCTATGCCTTTTTCCAGGATTTACCAGGGCCTGGAATTATGAACAATAAAATTCCAGGACTTTCCATGGTCTGTACAAACCCTGTTAGTAAACTGGTGTGTATGCATGTATGATGATTCATGCCCAATATTCCAAATGGTCACTATTCCAAAAGTCTGCTATTCTGATGCTGTGTTCTGTAACCCTAACCCTATGGGACCCCTAAACCCTAAGCCATAACCCTACTAACCGTATTGATACTAACCCTTCGAGACTGTCAGAATATAGGACTGTCTTATCAATCGTAAATGGGAGAGTTAATGAGAACAACAAACACACTGTGTACCTAAGCACGAAGTAGGCAGGTGACCAGGTCGGCCCGGCTCCAAACATGTAGTTGTAGCTGTGAACTTTGAACAGTAGCGGTCCTTCCTTGCAGCCATTGACAATGTTCAGGGAGCCGTGGGCCAGGGATTCGGAGTCCTCCCAGTGGACGAGATGGTAGCCAAGAATTGTCACGTCTTGCCTCTAAACACAGCATGCATGTAGCCATATTTTCACAATCCATCAAAGTGTTGTTGCTTTGTTAGGCTGTCACAGCAACAAATGATTGACTGAGTTAATATTTTACGTCCAACATGACACAAAGTAGGTCATTTCAGAGACGTTCCAAATCAAACACAACAAAAGCAAAGGTGCATCCATAACAAAATATACTACAACATAAAATAAACCCTTAAAAAATAAAGCCAGGTTTGGTCCCCTTCTATGACCTCCATCCTGGAAATGGAATGGGCCTATTCTGAAAGAAGTAGATAGGTTAAGTCAGGAAGTAAAAGAGTAAGGAAGCAAATAAGTAAAGAAGAAATTATAAGGAAAGAAGAAAGCAAGGAAGGTAAGTAAACAAACAAATGAGCGATTTATATAGCACCAAAATCAACAAATGAATCATGGCACATTACCGCCCCAAAGCCTGTACAGTGCATAACAGCAACAAATCATAACATGTCAGATGAGCATCTTCACCGCAAACATTCTGTAAGCAACTCAAAACTTTTCTCCTCAAACATTTAGTTATCCACTTGTGTAATTTTAATCAGATCTTCTCTGATTCATAATCTATCTATTCTACAAATTTCATAAATAGCCTTTACCTTCTTTTACCTAATATTATGGTAAAATACAACTTTACTGAGATCCATAAACGTGAAACTAATAACCTCAATGTTGCATTCTTTGGCCAGATGCTTCGTCAGAGAAATCTTCTGGTTTGTTGCATCGGTGAGGACAGTCAGCTTGGCGAGAGACTCATCATACAGGTGACATGCCTGCTGCAGCGCGTCCACTATACACCTGCCCACAAGCACAGACACACACTGATTAACTGTTTGGTCATTAGAGTTTACCTTGAATAGGGTCCTCATGAAGGTCTTTCGAACTACGTCGATGGACGTAATTGCAGAGTGTCGATATTGGTTTGGCCTACTGGAAATGGAGACGCTGATTGCCAAGCGCAAGCAGAGGTTTATGGTCAAATACGTTCAGTCTGACAACG
>Ga0209780_1000280_pt1 | contig 25675 bp, 16 predicted proteins | sample WorMetexBAHAMAS2_FD_187384 | JGI IMG/M metagenome (GOLD analysis project Ga0209780, IMG submission 187384) | Marine gutless worms symbiont microbial communities from Max Planck institute for Marine Microbiology, Germany - Inanidrilus exumae... | ecosystem: Host-associated > Annelida > Digestive...
ATTTCCCTGCTCGGTCCCTACGGGAATAGGCGGGCGGCGTTAATTAGTCTGAGAAGTGGCGCCCACCTCCCAAGAACAGCAACTGACCACGTGGACTCTGGCGGTCTGGCCTGCTACTTACGACACTGATACCGACACAGCATGCACTCATGAAACTATGTCCACAGCTCGGATCATGGGTCCTACAACCATCGGCTGGAAAAATTAATGCGGCTAGCCGACATAGTACCCGGCGGGGGCGGCTGAAGAAAAAGATCGGCTTAGCCGGCTAAGCCGATTTTTTTATCGGCGGCGGCGGCTAGCCGGTCAAAAACGTCGGCGACGGCGGCTGACGGCGGCGGCTTAGGGGTCTACCCTAGTCGTCATTCTGTGCGCTGGCATTGAATATCCGATGGGAATATCGCAACACCAGTTGTTGCCTTAACATCGACGGTGATTCCTCCTCTACGTCTGATAAAAATTTCATGAACTTTGATCTAGTAACGTCCGAGATCTTTTGGTGACTTTGCACGGGATGTACGGGTGCACATAGGCAAAAATGCACCCGGCGCTTTTAAAGGTCATTCGCTAGGTAGCACTAAGCTGGCTAATCTGCAAGTAAGTAAGAAATGTACAGATCTGTTCACTTAAAGTTAATTTTTGTGTACTGACGTTGAAACTGGATGTCGTGTAAAGTGTTTTAGGCCTATTTCGTTTTAATTTTGTTTGTCTAAGGCAACTGTAAGTGCCAGTTTATTCTGCGCCTTGTTGTCCCGCTCATGTTTCGTACTTGGGTATACAGGCAAACTGGTTAAGAAACGCTTCGAATGAATGAATGAAAATGCGAGGATTTTAAGTGCGTTTGAAAACCGACTGAGAGTCGGCTTTGTCTAACACACTATGTAAACAAATCAAGCCGTTGAGCGAAGTAAAGCCGGAAATGGTCAGGTAGTCCGTGGAGTCAGTCCGATGCAAAAAGTGGTCATCGATCGCTTCACTAGAGATATCACCAAGTATTTTTTCAAGCAAGGTCATTAATAGATGGAATCTGCTAAACCAGCGGATGGTGGATGGCATGGATGCACCACGGTGTGATGCACCCAGCATCAACGCATATTTAAGACATTAAGTCTAGATTGTGCTATCAGGGACAACCGAATGGGCTTTTTCATGGACTAGTCCGCTGATCCCTAGGCCTTGCTGGTTGTATTGTATGCTGGTGAGACCGTGAGACTGCACAAGGTATATCACAAGGTGTATCATTGATTCATTGATCCAGATTCAGTAATGTGTTACCTGCGCCCGTCATTTCGCTGTGAATGTTCGTTGATTGAAAACCCATTAGATATTCATCGCAATCGCATGCATTTGTGTTGGCGAGTTGTGTATATAAGTTATTATAGTAAGTTATTTAATTCGTTTGTCATATATAATCCGATTTTCATGTGCTACTAAATGGCAGCATAGCTTTGTTGGATAGTCGTTTTATGTTGCTCACATTCCTGCTTTAAATTGCCTGATCGATGACCACTTTTTGCCGGTTGCAGTTTGTACCCGATACTCGCATACGTTGGCGGGAGATTTAAATGACACGTTAAAGAAGTGACTGATGCTATACAAACGGCTGACCGATTTTCGAAACTTTCGAAGATGATCTTATTTCTTAAACTTAGGAAACTGACAAAACTTACATAGGGGCGGAGGATTTAGGTAGTGAAGTAGTTGATATTTTCGAGACTTTAATTTAAGAATAATATTATATACACACCCTTGTGTACAATCCAACAGATTTATTATATACACAACGTTGTGCAAATACAACTAATATCTTATATACACAACACTTTTTACTAAAAATTCGTAACTCTAAAATAAGTCAGAAAACGGGAAAAAACGGGCCCACTCACAAACCCCGCCACCGCGCCTTTGCAAAAATTTAGTTTATTATTGCGATACAACCTTTTCATTGGTGTCGACAAAATCCGCGTAAAAATATCACCGTTACTGTGTCGGTTAGGGTTAGTGCTACGGTTAGGGTCAGTTTAGTTTTATTTGTTAGCGGTAACACTTTTGGTGCGTCGAGTGTCGCCATCTGCCGACGTTGTGTATATAAGATATTAGTTGCATTTGCACAACGTTGTGTATATAGTAAATCTTGCATTTTACACAAGGTTGTGTATATAATATCGGGGTTAATTTAAATTAATTTCGAACATGAGCGCTAATGATTACTAATCTTACGTGAACATGTCGTCGTCACTTTCGTTAGGATTCGAGTCATCAAGTAGATCGAAATTAAGTGCAAACGTTTCATAATAATAATCACGAAATACAGTGCTAACATAGCCATACAAGTACAGCTACATTCATTTCTGAACTGGAAGCTTAACGCCTATACGTACATGGCTAGTGTTAACATGAGCAATTGTCAAAGATCTCACCGTCACGGCAGTGTCACTGTGCATGGGAAGTAGTTCTCGTCACTTAATTTTACTGCAGCTAGATAGTGCATATTTATTAACGATGATTCTAGCGGTAAATGGGCGATTTTTCCCTAAAGGTCCAAATATTGCTAGTGATAAATCGGCATTTCATTTTTTTCCCCAACAAAAGACTATACCCCTGTTCTTATATTATCCCAAAATAAACCCGTCTCTTTAGTTAGACAGCTGAACTATCGACTTCTTGTCAGCAAACGGGTAAAAAATTGGCCCACGCACTAACCCCGCTATGCGCCTCCGCAAAAATTCCTTTCATTAATGCGATACAACCTTTTTATCGGTGTCAAAGAAATGCGCATAAAAAATATTACCGTTACTGTGTCATTTAGGGCTAGTGTTACGGTTAGGGTCAGTTTAGTTTGACTTGTTAGCATTACTGTGTTGGTTAGGGTTAGTGTTACGGTTAAGGTAGGTTTAGGTTGATTTGTTAGCAGTTACAGTTCGGTGGCGTTAAGTTTCGCCATCTCGTGACCGTGCCGGTACCGTCTGTGATGATTTACCTCTAGTACTTTTTATACAGCAAAAGTCGCCGATTTATTCCTAGCAATTTTCGGGCGCTTATGAACAAATTGCCGACCATTTATTAATTACGTAATGTAAGTGCCTGGTAAGTGAACTGCCTAATTAAATATGCGTGTTATTGCACGCGGTCATGGGTCACAGTGACAAACATCAGACAATGTGCTTCTGCAACGTGCATACGAGCAGAAAGTAAGTTCTTGTTTTTTTTTCAAGCTGATGTTGTGTAATATTTGTCACTAAGCCCCCTCCACAGAGCTCACCCCTTGATGTAGATTACTTAATGAAAAATGAACAGCATTTGTAATTTTAGAAAATGCAGCACGGTATATATGTGTTGAAATTTTTTTGACGTTTCACGGGCATATGTTGCCTCATTTCTATGATTGAGTTAACATTTACTGTCCCACTCGATACAAAATTGGCCATTTTGGAGACATTCTTCCCAGCCAATCTCTTGGTGAAATACTAAAGGAACTGGCTCCAAGAAACTAAACCCAGCACAACAGAAGCAAGCAATACAAGAACAATATGACCTAAGCTAACACGAAAGAACACACAGAAGATAACACCTAAATAAACACACACAAAGAAATCTAAAAATAACTAACATGCAAAGATGTATTAATTGCTCACATGTGCATATCAATTTGCACAATTGTCATACATAACGCAGAGCAGTTGTGGTTATCTTCCCTCTTATCCTCCAGAGAAGCACCAGAGCTCAGATGCTGTCTATTGGAGGGAGGGGAACTATGAAAAATGTTCCAAAATTAACTGGGGACCACATTAAAACCTGGTTATCTAAGCTCCGCCTAAGAATCTACATTCTAGCCCTTACGTAGATATCAGGATAAAGTTATGACGGTGTCTAAATACTACATCAATTAATCAAAACACACTGACACGTAAAACAAATGTTTAAGCAGGATGGCAAGGACGAACACTGACAGCTGCCCAAATAAAACATTGAGACATAAAACAGTATGGACAAATATAAAATGGTAAAAAAGTACAAAGATAGTAGTTACTGTATTGTGATACACGAAGCTCTGCTACTGCAGATGGACTGTGCAACATGCTATGTTAGTGAATTTGTGCTATCTTTCACGAGGTATGGGAGACTGGGAGTTAGAAAAGTTCCAAACAGCGAAAGTGACCCTCAGGGTCATTCAAGGGCATTGGCAATGGTGCCATTTGATACACCACGTACGATTTCCTATTAGTGGGTGTTCCGTTGCAACTATGTCTCTGTCTTCCACCATTAAAGAGATATTATCACTTATTTACCAAAATTTAAAAGAGGTCACGTTACACAGTACAGATCCCTTTCGGGGTAATATATCATTATTAATGCATGTACTAGTACTCCTGTGTATCAATTAGTGTATTACATGTTTCATAATTTGATGGTATTCAGCTTTAAAATTTATATCATTACTATAGTGTTTTATAGGATCCTGCTATCTCACTGGCATTTTTTAAAATTACTCTACTTTATGTTTTTGTTTCAGACTGTGAAAACTGGATTTCTGATTTAATAGCTGTATGCCATTTCCAGTCTCAAAATGCCGGATAATAACAACAACAAGGCAGCACTGAAGAAGCAGTCAAAGCCTGTGAAGAGAAAAAACCATGTGAATAATGGGACCGCTAGTGGTGCCGACAATGGAAATAAAAATCAGAAGGATGACAGCAATTCTCAAACAGTTCCTCCATTGAAGAAGAAGAAAACTGTTGAGTTTAATGGTATTTTAATGACTTAAGTTGTAGTTGTTAATTGTTTAAATAATGCTCATTTAATGAATTATGTAGATTATAAACATTTACTGTAATTTTACAGGTGCATCTTTGAGATGCCACAGTTGAGTTGATTGGATAAAGCATTCCAGCTGTTTTGAAATTAACCCATCACTGCATCATGTGAGTTGTCAGATGTGTCATAACGAACATCTGATACTGATGTTACTTTTTGCAGTTGCATGCATGCAGTGATCATTTTGCCCAGACAGTGCCAAAGCAGCCCAACCTGCCGGTGTATTGATGCATTGGAGCCAGTCATAGTCACTTAGTTAGTTCAGATGTTGACCATCCATGTGAATGAGGTAGCCAGAACCAGCCTGTCCTACAGCACCTGGACGTGATCCAGAAAATAATGCAGCAAAGGTCTGGGTGGATCACACAATTCCAGTCACATTTCCTATATCTTGCAGTTTTGTTAAACCAGTAATGGCATAAGAAAGCCATTACTTTTCCTGATGATGACCTCCTTAGTCCTTAACACCAAAAATATCTGAGTACTCCGTGGTGTTGTAAAAGAATTTTTTAAAACAAAAAGTTACAGATGACAGACATCAATTTCCACCTGTTGTGCCGAAACAATGAGCACAACTGTCCTGAAGTAAAGAAGTAAGTGAGAAAGAAAAAGATGCACATAAGTAAACTATGACAGTGCTGCAAACTTTAGGCTGGCTTAGAATTATCTGGAATTAGTTTTGTGTAACATAGTGCAGTGCTCGGAGTGTCTTGAGTTGATACACCACACCAAATTCTGTTTACATTTGCTTGACTGTTGTTTGTTGCAATGGCAGGGAAGAAACTTCTGGACATGTCAAGTATGTTATTTTTTGTTATCAGTGTTTCTCAGATGGTTTGTGTGTAAATTGTGTCACATGTATGACAGGCAATATGGCTACTGTTGATAGCAAAGAAATTACAGCCAAAACCTCAGGGAAAAGAACAGGAGCAGTGTCTGAGAGAAAAAATGCAGTTACTAAGAAGAATGCTGCCACTGTAGAAGGTACTTCATATGAGAATGTAATGTAAATAATAAAGCTATGAGACAAGTTTGTTTTAGTTTAACGGTCACTGGTGTCTGTTGTCGTCTGTAACACTCGCATATGCAACATAACTAACCAGGGGGCAGCACTCGACGGCGGGCCAGTAGTGTTACGTCCCATTAGGGTGGCACCTTGTTTTATGAATTAAGGCTTTTGAAACAGATACAGTATAGACTCTTTGGACAATGGCCACAGCAGTGTACTTGCAATGAATGTATCTGGATTTTGTTTAAAACTCCTAGTGGCATCATGAAGAACTTCTGTAGATTTGCCTCTATGCTGGTACCATTAACACAGTCAGTTAATATGTGTAGTTATAGCTTGTACAAAATTTCATTTATTGACCTGCTTTAAAGAAAATTATTCGACCTACTTTAGTTATGATGCTGTCACGTTTGGATGCTGTATTTGCTTGCTTACGGTAACTTTAGATTTCTGTAATGGCCAGATAACAGTGTTACAGTGTCAGCAAAATAGTTAAATTCGTATCTGCGCTATTATGTCAGTTAATTTATGGACCATTTTGGCTGTGTGTTTAACTTTTAAGTTTTAGGTGAGGTGGGTGTTTTTTGTCGTATACTGCCCAATGCCCATTTTGTGTTACTTTTCTGATGTTCTCATGTTACTGCTGATTGGGTCTAGAAATAAAAATGATGATGATTTATAGCCAGAACATAATGCATCTCTATCCATTAGCATTAACAAAGTGTGCAACAATTAATGGATTGTTTGACTTCGTTGCCAGCCAAGGTGCTGCATTGTCTGCCATACTTGCTCCCCTATTCTGAGACTGTAAAGATACTGCCAGACCACGAATGCACGTGTGAGCGCCCACCCCACCGAGCTAAGCCTACTGCTTTGCCAATGTCAGCACACCATACATGGTACACACACGTCTCTGGTCCACATCAGTTCATGGGCCAACTACAGCATAATCATTCAACTGTCATGTTGACGGGCTCTAGAATTCTTGGGATTTGAGAAATTCATTGCTCAGAATTGAGGAAATATTTAGAGTTTCAAGTCTTGTGAGACTCGTTAACATACCTACATGTTAACATGCTCTTAAGACAAAGACTAAAGCAGTTTGTTTGATGGAAGTATTTAAATATTACTTATTTATTGTCGAGTACTCGAGTAGAAAAATGGCTCAATTCCAGTCTGGAGTCAAGTAGTCACATTAATTGAGTTACTTGGCACAGGTATACAACCAGACAAACCAGGTTGATGTGGCAAGTGGCAGCTAAATGATGGGTGCATGTACATTGTGTATGAGTGTGTTACACAGAAAGTTGCTGTAGTAGGGGCAGGTTTTTAAGCCTGAAATGGGTTGTACACAATGTTAAAATATGTCTTTTTCTATGTGATTTTGTTGCTGAATTACTTGAGGGAACTTCATTTATGTTCTGTATGATTTGTAGTTACAAATTTGCTACATACTGATAAATTTTTAATAACCGAATTGCAGTTGTTATCATGAATGTTTTACTGCCTTGTTAGGCATCCGGTACGTTCATGCAAGTCAACCTGGCTTTGTGCTTGCAATTGGTGAGGGTGACACAGGCCAGTTAGGACTGGGACCTGATGTACTGGATCGTTCTAAACCAGGACGCGTGGATCTGCCAGCTGATGTCATTCAGATATGTGCTGGCGGTATGCACAGTGTCTGCTTGACAGTTAGAGGAGAGGTTAGTTAATGAAATTGATGAAATATTTATTTTGTGTGAGATATGTATTCGTTGCCTGATTTTTAACATTTGTCTTAGTTTTTGTGTCACATGACTTTGAACTTGGCAGAAACGTCAGTTGCAAGGAGTCGACCGTCAGTCCCGTATGCGTCTAAGTTATTTGTAATTATTGTCACCTCGTAGTACAAGTTCATTGATAATTACTTCATCAGACATTTAGTTGAATTTATTTAATTACTTTGCCCATGGGAGGGGTTTGAACTATTGCAGTCAGCGTGTCAGTATGTCTGTCTGTCTCTGTTTCTCTGTCCGCTTGCATATCTCAAAAACCACATGTCCGACCTTCATGTAATTTTCTGCACATGTTAACTGTGTTTGGGGCTTGGTCCTCATCTGATGACATTGCAATACATTATATACTTCTGGTTTTGTGGATGATGTTGTACTTTCACATAATGGACCATAATGGCATGTGGCATTGACAGTATTGAAACGGGTGCCATGCTGCAATAAGTAGTCATAAATGACCAACGTATTCACTATTGGGCACCACGCTGTTTGACTTTGTCGTCTTATACAATGGCAGCACTGTGCACTGTCGGGTGTAGTCTGCTGTCTGCTGCCTGGTTATTTGTTTTATCGTTAACAGTCTTTTGGATTCATTTGCTAACCCAGATCAGTCTGGAAAGAGGCTGTTAAAATTACTTGTGAGTAAGTGTTGCACAGTGTTGTTCGTTTGATGATTACACTCATTTTTTTTACAAAATATGAAATAATTTACTAATTTCTATGACTGACATAGTGATGTGTCCTTAAGTTGTAATCTGATGTATTTTGCTAGATCTACACATTTGGATGTAATGACGAAGGCGCTTTAGGCCGTAAAGTTGATGATGAGGATGAGTGCATGACTCCAGGCAAAGTTGATTTGTCAGTGAAAGCTGTGTCCATATCAGCTGGTGATAGCCACACCGCGGCACTTACACACGATGGCCATGTTTTCATCTGGGGCACATTTCGGGTCAGTTAACAGCTTAGCTCAGTACTTCTGTTGTATGTGTGCCCTTATGCTGGTTGATTGTGTACTGAAGTTCTGATGCTGTCAGTGAGCACCCTTGGAGTTTTCTTTATTAGTTTACTGTACTTTAGTATTTTTAGATCCACTGTTCCCAACCTTGGTGCCTCAGCACTCGTGGGTGCCATGAGCATTCTACATGGTACCATCGCTGGATATATGGAATAAAAATCTTGAAGTAACAGTTGTATCACTCGTTCATAGTCCATTTTTACTGGCCAGCCCAATGGGCCAGTATTGTTTTGCTGGCTGGCATCTGTCGTCGTTGTCCGTAAAGCTGCCGTCGGGCAGACCAGCCACTGGGCGCGTCGCAGGTGGTCGGGCGGCTTACGCTGCACGGCAAGCCAGTACGGTTGCATCCCATTAGGGCAACACCTTGTGTTGCAGACAAAATGTACTCATAATTAACTAGATTTAACTAGAAAAATTAATGTAGTTTTTTTAATAGACTTAAATGCTAGCAATCTAATAAGTGACAAATAGTTAATATTTAATAAATACTTAGTATAGCTACAGTGTGCCATGATGCCTTGGTTAGACATAGGTTGAGAAGCACTGCAATCAGTGCTTAGATGCTGTTGGTTGAGTGACAGATAGAGCATCCACCTGCTAAAACGTGCACCATCTATCCTAAAAGGATTCTCTTTTGGAAAATCACGGGGCATCCAACTAAACCATGTTCACTGGAATATGTATGTTTGTTTACAGATAATTATGAATATGATCGTTTAGTTGTTTTTCAATATTGGCATAACGTTGCTGTTGACAGGATGCTAGTGGGCCAATTGGTATTCTGCCTGGCCACGGCAAGCTGGAAAAACCGACAACGATTATGAAAGAGTGTTTTGTTATAAAGATTGCAAGTGGTAGTGATCATCTTGTATGTCTCACTAATGAAGGCTTGATATATACACTTGGTAAGTGGCAGTGTGTGGTCAGATAAGAGACTGAGTTGTAGCCATCAGAATGTTCTGTTTGTTTTTCAGTGCAAAACTATAACACAGTAAGTTAAAATATGGTAAAACGTGCAAATAAAGTACATATTAAACTTGCTTTTGTATAGATTTGTTAGATTGTGTCATAATACTGAGGAATAGACTACAGTGCTGTATTGTAGGATTAGAGACAGATCAGAAATATTTTGCTTTTCAGTTTCACGAGTTTGAATTTATTTGCACTGTTTTGCCAATAATTAGCCGAGAAATTTGTCATAGTGATGTGAAACGATCACCTGATAATTGCATTCAGGAGAATTTTTGGAAAGAATGTGGCTTTTGTTTGCTGTTTTACCGATACTTAATCAAGATAATTGGCTGAGTAAAGATTTTGTAAAGTAATAATAGCAGCACCACTATTATTACAAAATGCTTAGCATTGGTCGATATTGTGAGACACTGTTGTATTTTTAAACTGTGGAGCATGTATTTGCTGTACAGGGGCTGGTGAACATGGTCAGTTGGGAAGAGTACCTGAATGTTTTTCTGTTAGAGGTGGACGAAGAGGACTTGGTAAAGAATTACTGATTTGATTGCATACAACGGAAGATTATTTATATTCATTCATTTTTTGGACTGCTGAAATTGCTGGTTGGCTATTGGTTACAAGCGTTTGTAAAATTTTTCTACAGCGCATTGTGAGTGGTCATCCAAGTAGTATCTTCCGTTCACCATTTCATGATAGTGCAGTTAGAACGACCTGATGACCATACAGTGTCTGCACTCTATAGACATCCCTGAACCACGGGAAAAAATGGATTAGGTCTGAGGCAAACCAGGCCTCTGCACTGGAGCAACTGTTGTTACTTATGAAGAAGACAGAAAAACCACTAACTAGTGTCATTATCTGTGTCATTGTGTTTCATGTGCTTTGCTGGAGATGCATACTCTAAAAGCACAGCTGCATAGAGCATTAGTTATTCATTTTTTCAGCACACCATGCCAGTGGTGTGGCGTAGATGGCAGTCACAGCTTCATTCATTATCTCTTCTTTGCTTCACTATCAAGAGTTCCAATGGTTTCACACTAGTTGTTGTTTCTGCCTCTGAAGTTGTGACTTGAGACATTTATTTACAATCTACATATTTACAGTGTATTATTTTTTATTATCCCAGTGTTGATGATATATCCTTGTTTGTTTGCCCTCATTGTGACCAGATAGTGACAGTTCTTGAATTTTCTTTTATTTTTCACGTCCAATTAATTCAATTTGCGTGGCAGTGATTGTCATAGTCAGTTTTTTACAAGTACCAGTATGTTGAAACACCTGTATTGGAAAATACTGTTTTGACACAAGCATCTTGACAGTCAGTGAAGGAACTACATCTATGATGTCTGTAAATGAGCCGATGGTTTTACTTTCAGCAACAGTACAGACACATACACATACAGCGTGTACACAACAGCCTGTCCAGTGCGTTAATGTCGTACTTTTGATGTCTAGACTTGTTCCATTTTCCTGTACATAGTTGTTGCAGTGTCATCCAGTCTCCTGTCAACATGCTGCCTAGATATATAAACTCTTATCTACTTTGCCATTCGCCTTGATGTTGCATGTGGGATTGGTGACATTTTTAGGTCGACTCTTCTGAGTCGGAGTCGACCTAATGAAGTGGGTCTCCGTCCATCTGTCCACAAAATGTTTCTTCAATTTCAATGAAATTTGGCGTGTAGGTTGCGGTCGATGAGTGATGCACGACGGTATGTAGTATGACTCGATTCAAGGTCAAGGTCACAAGCCCTTGAAAGTGGGAAATCCTTCTATTTTCAAAAGGTATCTCCTCCACCATTTACAACGGGAGATGGCAACTGACCACTGATTCTTAAACTAGGACACAATATCTAAATTTGATCGGGCTGGATTTTTAGGTCAAATCCTCCGAGTCGACCTAATAAAGTGGGTCTCAAATGTCCGTCCGCCCGTCTGTGCGCCCGTCCGTCCGTCCACAAAAAGTTTCTTCGATTTCCATGAAATTTGGTATGTAGGTAGAGGTCGACGAGTGATGCATGATGGTATGCAGTATGACCCGATTCACGGTTAAGGTCAAGGTCACGAGCTTTAAAGTCGGAAATTTGGCCGTTTGTAACACCCCAATTTATAATGGCGGCTGGCAAATGACCACGGATTCTTAAATTAGGGGGCAATACCTAAAGCTTATCGGGCCGGATTTTTGGATTTTTATCCTAGTTTGTGTCACGTGACTTTGAAGTTCATAAATAGTTGTTTTGATGTTGTGTGCTGTGAAATGTGATTTCAGAAATGCTGTTATGTCCAAACGTTATAAGATGCAGATCTCGGAATGTCAAGTTCTGTGACATCTGGACTGGGCAGTATTGCACATATGCTAAAGCTAAGGACACTGGAGATATCTATGCCTGGGGCCTCAACAACTATTACCAGTTAGGTAAGACCATCTTGTGATAGCTGTACATTTAGGTCTTTCATTGATGTGTTATTTAGGGATGTTAAATGAAGTTCGAAGCCTCAGTTTTCATCTCGAAACTCTACTCAAATTTCACCAAATCGAAACACAATTCACGTAACTTGAGCCAGGGTGATAGCCAGGGCGTGAGCATTTAACAAAGTCATATAACCTGGCGTGCCCTGGTGTAGCGCCTCCAGTGGTCGTCGGCCTGTTGGCGGTATCATTTCATCATTACTCAGCCACAGACACATCTGTCGTGCCGCTGATTACTGAGTAGATGTAGCTTCACGAAGCTGCTGTGCTGGTCCGCACATCTATGCAAGAGTCAACAGCAGCTTAACTAAAGCCGTTATCCCACGTAAGCAGCGTCGCTGCTGCCAAGCCAGAAAAGTTGGTATAACAACACTGTAAATTCAGCGACTGGTGAGTGACAAGTTGGCTAGCTGCAAGGCACACAGAGTGCCATATGCATGAATAAAGAGAGTCTGAGTGAGTACTTGCTTGTGCTTCATGGCTTCCTCCATTCTCACGGTTTGCCGGTACTTTCACCCCCTCACTGCCCCCTCCCCTCACTCTGCAGATCCCGTGTCATACCCGGCAGTACACTGCTGTCTATCGGCTGTCTAACATGCTAGCCTGTAGGCCCAGTTCTATGTAAGAAGTCAACAATTACCGAGTCGAGTTTCGAATTCTACAATTGGAGCTTCAAATATCTATATGTATAAAGCTGCCACGTCTGTCTGTCCGTCTGCGTGTCTGTCTTCCGGATTTTGGAAAACCATGCGGACCGATTTCAATGAAACTTTTCATAGTTCATGGGGGTCATACGTAGACTTGGACGGAAAAAAGTCAGGAAAATGTCCACCCTTAATGTGTAAAAATTTGGAAAACGGTGCAAAATTGCCGATTTCGAGAGAGTCATGTGGTTGAGAAATGGCACGGGGCCACCGCACTGGCAGAACGGGCAACGCACGCTGGCCTCTGGTGCGATTATGACAAACGGCACCAGGCCAGCGAGTGTGGGACAACAGTGGCGATCTGAGGGCGCTCGGTGTAATGGATGGATCGCGCGCTTCTGAGAGGAGTAACTGGCCTTTGGCCGGGTAAGCCGCTAGTTAAAATAATAATAAATTAGATTAGCCGCGTACGGGACTGATGGTTGACTCTTCACAACTCACATTTCTGCCAAGTTCAAAGTCACGTGACACAAAAACTAGGGCAAATATAAAACATTCGGCCCAATCAAATTTAGACATTGTGCCCTAGTTTAAGAATCTGTGGTCAGTTGCCAGCTCCCATTGTAAATGGCGAAGGAGATAGCTTTTGAAAATGGCCAGATTTCCAACTTTGAAGGGCTCGTTGAAGAGTTGACCTAACAAACCGAGTTTAACATCCCTAGTTTTGTTTGCATAATTTGTTATCCAGAATTGACTAGTCATTTTATAAGAATTAGTATGTCTTGTTATGGAGACTGAGGCAGCACATTTGTACGATGATTAATTTTAGAATAAAATTAATCTGAAAGCAGTGAGTGAACACTTTAAAACCGTTACATTTGCATCCCTTTTTTTGCAAATTTCGAGACAAATCTAAACAAATCTGCGAAATTACCAGTTGTAATTGGTACATTTTGTTGTGTTGTAATTGTGTGGTTTGAATGCACCAACATTAAAAGGCACCAAAATAATTTTGCTTGTGAAGACAACTTGTAAGGCAGCTAAATTAAATGGTTTACAGCAGTGTTGTTGTGTATAATTCTTTTTTTAAAAATCAGTACAGTCATTGAACTTGAAGCTTAAATATTTCTGTGTTCTGAAAGGCTGCTGTTATGGCTTGCAGGTATTGCTGACATGCAGAACAAGTTTGCTCCAGAGAAGGTACGGTCGTTTGAGAAAAGCAAGAACTGGGCAATGATCAGCGTTGGACAGCATCACACTGTCGCCCTGGATGCCAACGGTTAGCGTTCTCTAATGAATTTGTTCATCACTCCTTTGTTAATTTAAGATTCTTGGAAGAAATTTGAGGTGAACTGTAAGCTATAAACAAAATTCTACACACAGTCCATAATCAGTCATTCTTATGAAAAATTTGTGACCATAGACCATAGAATTGGCTAAATTATGATAGCCTTTTGATGCCTTGTTTGTACCGGAGTCTGTTTGGTTTTGAATTCATTCCATCTGTGTGCAGGTGTGGTATACTCACTTGGCCGCAAGGAGTATGGTCGTCTTGGACTTGGTACCAAAGGGTTGGAAGAAAAGTCAAAGCCAACAGTAATCCCGAAGTTACGAAGCAAGACATGTGTCCATGTCAACTGTGGCACTTCTGTGTCTTATGCTGTCACCAATGATGGTGTGTGCTTTTCTCGTTTTTTTTCATCTGCTTGTTGTCACTATTTGTATCTGTCATTTCTTGGTGGTCAGCTTTGTCTTCTGTCTGATTTACAGATTTCTTAGTCCTAATTCAGTCAGCGTACACGTCAGTAGCTGACCAACTAACAGTAGGCAGAAAGAACAAGTTCATACAATCGAAAAACGTAAAAATGTGAGGTGTGTGGATAGTGCTGTTTTTTGGAACAGTGTTATTCTGTGGTTGTAACTGTTCCATTCTTAGGAACTGTTTATGGATGGGGCATGGGTAGTACGAAACAGCTCGGCCAAGGAGACGATGAAGATGATGCCTTTGAGCCTGTGATTATTACTGGCAAACAGCTTCAGAACAAGTATGTCTACTTTACCTCCTTTGAAATAACTGTTGTCATTATATTGGTTAACACTTAAATAGCCATTTGATAGCACACGCAGGTGCTTACTGTTTTGTATCAAGATTAAAATGCAAACTTGATTAGTGTGATGTATGTACTCTGTACACATCATTAGCAGGTCCACTAACCACATAGTTTGTGAGGAGCTGTAATGGTCTTAGTTGTTAGAATACAACAACTATGTTATGGCCATTATGCTGCAGGTCAATCAGTTTGCTGGCACTCCCAGTTAAGAACTGGAGGATTGTGTTGGAGCTGAGTTTTAATGCCCAAATATCCTTGCTTATGGCAACTAGCACATTCAGAAGCTGCTACCTACACCGTCTCCATTAGTGTTGTTACGGTGGCAGGAATTTGCAACTTGGTCGGTGGCTCGGTGGCGGTGTTCTTTTGACATGATGCCAGTGGCGGTGGCCAACAACCGTGGGTGTCAACTGTCAAGGCTAAGGTGGTTAATGTTAATGGGAAACACGTGATGTCACGGCTCCGTGTTCCCAGTGTCCTGGAATGCGCTAATTGCTCACTGCAAGAGACGGTTGGGGGTGCACTAAGTGAGAGTCTCACGTAGTACAATACAGTTACTAGACTGTCCCTGCTGTCCCGGCAGTCCTTTGCGAGTGGGGAAGCGGACATGCAGGGGGGCGGGCTGTGTCGCCGACTGGACTGACTCGCCGTGCGTTCACGCAGGACACTAGTCTCCATACAGTGTTTTTAATATGAAAATAGACTGAAGGTATCACAGTGATGCCTGGTCACAGTTAATTCAGAAAACATATAATTTCGTTTCCTGCGTGAATAAACATACACAGCGTCATTGACGTGAAGCATCTCTGCCTGACCTGACAAACTTAGCAGTCGATCAGTGCCATAAACAAATTCCAGTAACAGTTTAAGCCCAAGGCATTATGTATATCGTGTGGACAATGATGGATCTCCTTATTGGGCATCACACATTTGTTGCTTATTAGCTATGGTCTGTAGCCGAGTATTTGTATGTCATTATTATCAGACATAGTATGGGTAAAGGGGGACCATTAGTGATATACAAAATACTCAACTGAACTGTTGTTTGTGTGTGAAGGAATTGTCTGATGACATCTGCTGGTGGTCAGCATACGCTGCTGTTAGCTCGGGACCGCGTCTGATCACGTTTTTATTTCAAGTGAATTATTTATCTACAGTGATGTACTCTGACGTGCAAAATAGTTTGATGTCATCGATGATAGATGATGTGGTTTTTATATGACTGTTATCGTTTATTTTGTAATAAACAGCTGACAGGTAACTGGAGGTGCTTTTTATGTATGAAATAAATGTCACGGTAGTGGTAGGTTGATTAATCTGACTGTCTGTGTGCAGTTGGTATGTGCTACGAATTCAATCATGTTACTAGCAGTGATAAGTGATCTCAAGACTACTGCTGTTTCTTATGTTCTGCGTAACATTTAACAGATGGTGTATTGTATTGTAGTTTACCCACGCCGACGACAGTTGTGGGGTAGGGGTTTTACCACTGTTTTTGCACACCATATCAAGTACAGTGAAATTGGATACATTATTTAATTATAAAAGTATAATTTGTGTAAGATTTTGGCATCAAAAGGTGAAGGTCACAAATCACAAAACCGATGTCGGTGTGGGTCTCTGCACTCTTGTGAGTACTGGCTTCTTCTAATTAAGAACTGTTATAATATCTCAGTGATAAGTAGTACGCTTTTGCAGCAAAGTAATTTGCACAATGTTAAAAGGTATAAAGCCTCATTCACATTGCAAAAATTGGACTGAGCTGGGGTCTGTTTGGCTACTGTTATGATTTTTACTCCAAATGGAAATATGAATATCCATTTTAATGTTCAAATTCGAACTGGTTTTACGTGACCATTCTTAAGTCATCAAGATTTGTTGCTTTAACATCACTTTTGAATGATTTTCCGTTCAACATGTTTTAAGCATTTCTTAAATGCCTTTTTTGTACATTTTTAATGAGAAATTATCATTAATAGTGACGTATTGGAGTCATTTGCTAGGTGGCAGCTTTACTCCATGATATAAGTCCATTTTACAATTCTGGTGAAAAATACATACTCTATTTCAGTTAAGTTTGTGCCATGTGAATGGGTTTAACACATACTGTGTGGCATACATTAGCTTTTTGTATATGAAGCCATCTGCTTTGATGAAATCCTAACAGCATTCACTGACTACTGGAGCTTTTTCCACTGGATGCATATTTTTGCATTTTTTAAACAATACACTTAAGGTGTCTTAACACAATAACAATTGTGAATGGACAAGAACCACTATCCCATATGACACGTAACGGATCAGTTTGGACACAATGTCAGCTAATGTTAAACTAACATAACTGTGAAAGCTAACAATAAGTAGTTTCATGCATGCAACACAATGACATCAATTTATATTCATTTATTAACTATTTCCATAATAGCTTACCTGTTTTTCTGTACAATAAGTGCATTTAAAACTGGTTGCAGTAAGATATTTAATACAATAAAATGAACTGCATGTGTTTAACACAACTACAAACCTATAGCATATCATTATCATTAAGTGAGGAGACTAGAATTTCATGCATTTTGCACTTTCACCTTACTAAATATTTACTACTACATATTTACAAGTCACTAGTTAAATACTCATTGTTCCCCAATAAGATTAACTTTGTGCCGCAACCAATGGGAAGAACGGTACTTTCAACAGATCAGACTGTGTTCACATTAAATTGACATGGCCTGCCAAGCTCCCACTGTTAAATCAAGTCTTACAATTTTAACACAGTGTACAAAGTATGGCAAGCCTGTACTCTAGTGCTGTCAAGTGACGATAATTGGCAATTTACAGTTTATCAGCACCACCCACTGGTTCCTGCACAGATTATGACATGTAGTGTAAACAAACAGCCATGTTATGCAGTTCGCAAATAGAGTGAGTTTCTGTTGTTTTCCAGTTATGGTTAGCATTAATAAAGGGCTTACAGGTTAGTGTTAGAATTAGACTTCAGGTCAGGATGCCCGCAATGGAGGACAGGTACAGATAGGATGTCTGTGCTGCAACCAGTGGGAACAATCATATGTTTAGCCCATAATGTAAACAAAGCCTTTAACCCGTTTACTGGGTACCACGAGTTCTCGTTCAACTCAAATCCAACACACACCCGAGTTAATACGTCCGTGCAGACTAGTTGCATTACGTCACATTACCCCGAGATAACGCGTCCTAATGCTGTGACAGCCTTTACCAGGTAAGTGTCACATATATTGCACATGTATGAAAAGATTTCAATAATTTTATTACCTGGTACAGGGGTTAACATGCAAGTGAGACAAAATTCAATTCATTCACAGAATGTACAATGTAAATTAAAAACAAGACAAAATATATACACCACATTATGCACAAGTGCACCAAATATTACTGCAGAAAATTATGCAACTTGGAACAGTTATACAGATGACAAAAATATGCATCGAACAACTGTCTGTATGAACGAAACAAGACAATTATCTCAATATGTCCCATTTCCAACACCACGATGACATCGTCTTTGTGGCGCCAAAATTACTATGCCATTACAACAGAAAACGAATCAGTTACAGAAAACCAATGTAATCACATAGTCTTGGTTTCACAGCTTATTTCCGTGGATACTGCCGACGTTGTCCATAGTGCAGCCCGCTGCTCATTGTTGGCTGTTGCAATACTGGCTGCTGACTAAACGTTGATGGATCAAACATCAGTGGTAGTCCAGGCACTGCTGGGGCAGGTTCAACTGCAGCTGCTGTGTTCTGCTGCAAGTACAACAAAAACTACTTACTTGAGGACTTTAAAAGTTACAGACAAAAATGGCTAAGAGTTGAACCTACATACAGATGTATCCAAAACTTAACTTTATGGCAAAAACGTCTCATAACCTGCTGTTGATTTCAGAACAAAGCATTACCCACTGCGGGCAGTACAGAATTAAGTGATTAGTAACAGAGGCAATAGTGAGCCAAGTATTTCCACTTCTCTGAAGCTTTAAGCAAAGTGCCCCAGCTGAGATTTGAACCTGCGTACTAAAAAACTATAATGACACCCCTACACAACCCGACCTAGAATTGTGGTGACAGGCTAAACTACACAGCAATGAAAGCTTGCATTAGATTGGGCTTTTGAGCTCACAGCACTGACACCTTTGCAATCACTATTATTTTCAACAACACTTCTGCACAAAGCTTAAGAGAAGTAGAAATACTTTGCTCACTGTTGCCTCTGTTACTATGCACTTAATTCTGCACTGCCCACAGAATACAGTATCCTATAAATGAATAAAATCTGGCACGTGCGTGCACAAATCAAGCCAGTGATAATACAGACTCATCGTGTCTGTTCTGTTCTTTAGCCGTCCTCGAACCGAGGGTTGGCCACACCACGGATGTACTTTCTCCATTTATCTCGGTCTCCTGTCATTCTGATCGACACTTCCCAAGGGCAGTCCTGTCCACACATTGATGTTGTCCATCCAGGCCGTGCATGGTCTTCCTCGCCTGCATGCACCTGGCATTGTTCCTTGCATTATGTCTTTCTCCACACATCTTCCTTGTTTTCTCATGGTGTGACCATAGTATGCTTTGACAGTGTCTAACAGTTCCCTCTTTACTGCAGCTTCGTTAAGAACCCACTCATTTGTTTTCCTTACTGTCCACGAAACCCGCATCTGGTCGTGAAATTTTCATGACCAAGAAACTTGAAAGGCTTATACATCAGCAGCACATGCTAGCAACTGTCTCTGTTTGCTACTGGCCACACTCATTCAGCCCACATGGGTGCAGATTTATGAACATCAACGATTCTCGTGTATTAATTAGGCATCCACGCTGCAGCCAGCTTTGCAGAGATGAACTAAACACTGCATAATGTCAAGCAGTGCACAGTCTTGTTTTTGAATGTAACAGTACTGTATGTGTATATTTTTGATAATCTTGCCACTGATTCAGGTCTTGGTCTTCATAGCTACACTGTTCACATCGAGTCCCAACAGTGATTTTTCCATTTCGGAGTTATGACTCTTGGCAGTTTTAAATCAAAAGTTTTTTTCAGTCATTTATACATTGTACTACCACAAGTAAACAAGTAACGCAATGCAGTACATAATAAAACGCACTGATGGTGGTGCCGCATGAGACTCGGCTACTGGCTGCTGATGTGAAACTGGTCCAGCCTGCAATCGTGACGCCCCAGAGCTTTTCTCTGGAATGTAAGGCACATTCATTGCCTCTGATGGTGCCTGGTTCTGCTGAGTGTTGTTGTCTGGTTGAGCAGATTCTTCACACGCCGCTGTATTATTCAATCAATCACAAAATACATGAACAGCACTTAATAGTGATCATGACTGCAGCATCTGCAGACATCCACTCCATTTCAAACAGAAGACAAGATACAGTCGGATATAGCAGACTTCGCCCCCAGTGCCGCCACTTGGTGAACTCAGCGAAACATACGCATTGTCTCTGATTTTGCATATTTGCTCTATTATGTGAAAAAAATAACTTCATCCACAAACTGGAAGTACATAACGTATTGCATTGGCATCAGACGAGGACTGAGCGAATGCAACAGGTAACACGTACAGAAAATTGGGTGAAATTTGGAGGCGTGGTTTTTGAGATATGCGAGCAAACAAACAAAGAGACAGACAGATATGCTGATCACAATACTTTGCACCCCTACTGGGGGTGAAGTAATAATTCTGTCCTGAAAAAAATCAGCATAACACAGGTGTATCAGGGTTTTTCCATGTTGCTAAACGAAGTAACTGTTAGTCCCCTTAAACATTCTCATCCTTCACGTAAAACATTACGTCACAGAAGGACAACTAATCAGACTCGTATATAGAAACAGTCAGACGATATGAGATCAACGTCATAAAAGCAATTACCAAGAGCATTTGGCACAAAGATGTTGGCAGGCATGCTGGCTGATTTTGGCAGCACGTTAAACAGGTTGCCAGGCGCAGCTGGTGACGGTTTGCTGGCTCCACCAAGCACATCAACGTACTGTCCTCGTGCTCCTGCATAAAAACGCATAACTAAATAACCTCATAAAATTTACAAAGGAAACCTTAAAAATCTAATTAACCTGAATTTAACAATTACTGTATTGACAGACTGATCACATTAAGTAAAACTGATCATTAATTCTTTTGCAGAAATCGACTTCTAACGAATAAATAAATAAACACACAATAAAGATGGTAAACTACCAGGTACATAAACAATTTATCTGGTATAATTTATTTGGATCAGAAAATTTAAGTCAGCATTGCAAACCATAAGTAACTGAAAGAGAGTAGGAAAATATGAATACCGCGTGTTTTTGCACGATTGAACACGCCACGGTTCTGCGAAGGCGCAACTGCTCCAGATGACATTGCTGGCAACATCTTCTGTCTGAACTCCGCATCCGTCGGCGGTGGAGCATCACGTTTCTCATCACTCGCTGCATCATCCTCATTGCCCTCTGCGTCCTTGTCAACGTATCTGTTCTTCACTGGATCCCAGACAATCTGAAACAATGAGTCACTACGCTAAGCTAGAAGAAGCCAACACTCACAAAAGTGCAAAGACCCACGCTGGCACTGATTTTATGACTCATAACCTTGACCGCTAGATCCCAAAATAAATGGGTTTCCAGGACTCATCGTGGAACAACTGCATGTCAAGTTAATCGATCGTAGCTGCATCGGTTTTTTAGATATCACGCGGAAAAACAGACAGACAAACGGCAGTGAAAACCCTGCCCCCTGCGACCGCTGTTGGTGTGGATAATAAGTACTGCTTGAACAAGGAACAATCTATTGTTCAGAGACACATACCTAAGCCACATCATTCACAATGGGGACTTTGCAAGAACAATAAACGCATGAACCCTAATAACACATATTACAAACTCATAACACAGTTGAAATACTCTACATTTATTAACAACAGCCGATCAGATGCTGTTAGCTGGGCGATGGAAGTGTATCCAGCGTGAAAAAACCTGTCCCACAAATCCTTACAGAACAGCTAACCTAGCTTAACTATTGAAGAATAGGACAGTTAAACAGTAACTGATAGAACCAACCTATATGAAATACCAATCTTTTCTTACAGTAGAATGATAACAACAATAAATTATAAGATGCCCTTCTCCATCACGCACTACCCTGTTTGATGGCTTGGACGTCATAAAGCTCCATGTGACCATCACCAAATTTTAAAAAGCAGATGACTCCTTATAAAAGGACAAAGAAAACAAACCACAATGAGCAAAAAGTCTTACACTTGGATTCTTGTCATCTGGAAGTATCATTTCCTTGGGACGATTTTTCCAGCGCTGGATAAATTCTGGCACCGGAAACCAACCTTTGTTTTCCTACAGAGACCAATAAACAGATCCATCATGATTCTAAAAATGGCCTTATCTGACTGTTGCTGTAAGTGCACTATGATAACAAGGTAAAGTGCTCCCATACTCGTTATCGAGCGTTGGGCACAGAGCTGATCTCGGTGTACAGGCAGTCAGCCCACAGGTGACTTGAAGCCATCCACCCGGCGGTATGCTGCCATTACTTTCCGTTAGGCCTGCGGTTACCTTCCCAACTGAAGAGCGTCACTGCCCATCCGTCGGTACCAAATTATACTGCTTGGTGACAGAGGCACATGCGTGTGAGCAGCTTGCCCAAGGCCGTTACTTGGAAGCGGACCGGCCGAACTCACAACCTTTAGGATTGCAAGCAAACGCTCTACCATTAAGCCATGCAGTGCACTATGATATCAACAGTCAAATAAAATATGACACAGTATGCATGAAAAACAAGGCAATCTGAGCAGACTTTGCCTCCAGGCTCCAGTGCCTGCGACATGGCCACCGACTGGTGCACCACATGATGAACTCGATTAAACATAATATCATCTGATTGATCAAACGATCAACTGGCCATTATGTGAAAACACGACGTCATTCACAAAACTGGAAGTACTTAATGTAATGCATTCTCATCAGAAGAGACCGAGCCATGACCGTAGGTAACAACTACAGAAAATTTCGTGAAATTACGACTTGTCCAGAGCCTCTAATTCTTTATATTGAATGATTATGGTGCTTAATCAAATTTTATTACTTACTTACTTACAAGTGCTTGCGAGTGGACAGACATACATACAGACAAATATACAGACATGATGACTGCAATACCTTTCACCCCTACTGTTGAGTAATACCTGCCCACATAGCTCAGTGGAGCATGATGAACCTTAGCTCAGTCTGGGTTCATCTACTCTGCACTAAAGATATTTCTAATAATTCCGTTGCACACGATGAACGGGGAGATAATCCTGGGCAGGAAGCCAGGAAACAGAGCGTTCAACAGTGTCCTCCATAATCTGTGACCGTTGCTGACACCTTGATTAGCAGCGTCAAGGTTGTCAGCCGCGCTGGCGAGCTGAAGCTGAAAGGCGTGACTGGCCATGAACTGGTGTAACAAACAGCACCAGTTAGGACTAGCCAGATGGTAGTATAGACCATGTCCAGACAGGGCGCGCTATAGAAATAGTAGTACCCAACAAGCTGCTCACTTCCTACTTACCCTCCTCCACCTACACCTCACGCACACAGTAGCACACACTTGCTAATCTATCCCTCCTCTCCCTGGTCACACATATTGGATCACTATGATGTCTCAATGCGGAGGTCTAGAGTAGGCTAGACCTCTGCCCGCAATAACAAATAAACGAACAGGGTGAAGTAATAATTCCGCCATCAATATAAGCCCTACGACACTAATCAGCAAGTGTTACTGCTGTTCAACAGCTAAAATGATGATATTCAACTATGAAGGGTACCTACCTTAGCTTTGCTTGCAGAGACTGCTTTGTCATTTTTCACGTTCCCTGTAGCACTCTGATCATCAGACTCTTCACCCGGCCAGTAAGTCTTCTTCTTCTGCTGCGTTCCACCAGTTCCAATTGGAACATTGCTATTGTCCTGCTGTGTTCAAAGCATCAGTTATGTCATACTAGTTGATTTTGATACATACTGTAGATTAAAATAACACCTCACAGAAAAAACACACTGTAGTCTTATCTGCCTCTAATTTCCCAAAACTACACAACCAAGTTACAAATAACAACAGTCAGTGGAAAATATGCCTCCAGTCATGACATTTCTGCTTGCTATATAAGTTTTAATCTCAAGTCGCCTTACCATTCCTATAATTATTTCTAAACCTGAGTTTAATCCCAAAAGCTTCACATCTATTAATACTGGATTAGAAAATCTATCTTACTTCTATTCTCTCTATACATTCCTGGCTATTTCTGTCACTGTAATTGATGCACGACTGTAGGAACATTTGCTGTATGGAACTAAGAACAGCAATTAGCAACGAATGCACTGTCTAAAACCAGACAATTCTGGAGCAATCTGTCAATATCATAACACAGAGAAATACATGCAACTGAAGCATGTAAAATTCTTGACAGCTAAACAAAACATGAAGCATGTGAGTAAATAGGTCATTTGAAGATGCGAAAAATAACATCAAATAACAGAAACCATTTGCTATAAAGATGCATTCATTACTGGCATTAATAAACAGTAACACTAACAGTAAAATGCCTCATATTTTTGACACATAATTTAAACACCACAGAAGCAGCTACAGTGCAAGAAGCTACCAATCATAGAAGTTCAGAAGACACCAATGTGCATTATGACGAAAATAGCAAGAACTAAACACTACAAGAAAGTTGTAACTCTGACAGATACTTTAAAGTGTTCAATATAAAAGAATAAAACGACCACATTAATGTACAAACATAAACAGTTACTAGTAGCTACTGGATGTGCAGTGTAGAAAATCACCACACTGCAAATTCACCGCAGAGGGTGTAAACCAACTATTAAAAAGAACAAAAAACAAAGCAACACATACACAACACGGCACAACAACTCACACGACAGCATGCGCATGCAATTAGCAATCACATACGCTCATGCATACTTGCACGGACTTCCTTCGCTCTGAACTTGAATATCCACCCTGCATGTTAACAGGGTGAAGTAATAATTCCACCATCAATATAAAGTATTAGTATAATACTAGTATTAGTATTAGTACTATAGTATAAAGTGTTTTAGTATTTGCAAATAAAAATAATGACACAATAAATTAGCAAATTAGCCCCCATACGGGACTGACGGTCAACTGTTCGCAGTTGACATTTGTGCCAAGTTCGAAGTCACGTGACACAAAAACTACGACAAGTATCAAAAAACACGCCTGAATAAATTCTGAAATTTTGCCCTAGTTTAAGAATCCATTGTCAGTTACCAGCTCACTTTGTAAATGGCAGAGGAGATAGCTTTTGAAAATGGCCGGATTTCCAACTTCTCTGGTTCTCTAATGACACAACTCTGTTCATTCTTGCAACATGCCGCTTAGCACTCGGCGATCGTTCCTTTCTGGTTGCTGCAGCTACAGCTTGGAACTCTCTACCTGCTCGTCTCAAAAACACCACATTACTCGCACTGTTTTGGCACAAATTGATAACGTTACTATTCAATGATTCCTTTCCTGTCGTGAAATGTTTACTACATATATAGGACTACTAGTAACGATTTTTAGTTTTCACAGCTCGTACTATTGTATGTGCATGTTATTAACTCAATAAGGTGGTCTTGCAGCATTACGCAAAATGCCACCCTAATAACATACATTTATAATAATAATAATAATAATAAGGAAGGAGGAAGGTTGTTTGCCCTTCAGAAGAAATCAGGCGGAGTGCGACCTATTGCCATAGGATACACATGGCGCCGCCTCGCTGCTAAGTGTGCAAACAAC
>Ga0209780_1000281_pt1 | contig 25662 bp, 19 predicted proteins | sample WorMetexBAHAMAS2_FD_187384 | JGI IMG/M metagenome (GOLD analysis project Ga0209780, IMG submission 187384) | Marine gutless worms symbiont microbial communities from Max Planck institute for Marine Microbiology, Germany - Inanidrilus exumae... | ecosystem: Host-associated > Annelida > Digestive...
GTCTTCTGAAGTTTAATGTATTATTGGAAGTTGGAAACCTGCAAATACAAAAATTAGGATCCGGCCGGATCCTACCTCGGATCCGGCCGGATCCGGATCCACACAGGATCCTGAGATGTTGGATCCGGATCTGCACCGGATCCACTAAATTCACCGGATATCCGGCCGGATCTGGATCTGGATCCGGTGCACCCCTAAATATGTTCCATTGATATCAATGAAACAATGGGAGTTGTTGATGAATGGCATGATGTGACGTAAAGCTGTGAATCCGGTACTGCAGCTGTTACTGTGCAAATGAAATGTCAGGAGAAGACGAAAGCATTGCGAGACATCAAGGCACAGATGCAGGCCTTGCTTGACGAGAAAGAATCAATGGCAGGCGAAAGTCAGGAGCTGACAAAACAGAAGGCAAAGCTTGAGTTAAGCATTAAAGATCTGAAAGATGAGGAGGCTGGACATAAATCTAGCAAGGTTTGTATTAGCTTCAAGGCTTTTGGTTAAAATTATACTGAATTGACTAATCATGTATATAATAGTGTTCATAGTTGTCGAAGCAGTCCTTTTATTGTTGCAATTTGTGTCATTTGATGTGTGGTATTGGTAATAATTATTTTATGCTTTTTGAGATTCCACAGTTGGTTTACAGGCAGTTTTGGCTTGTGTAGAGTAATACTGAGACGGAGGTAACGAAACTTAAAGACAAGATTACCAAGACAAAAGATCAGCTGGCACAGTTGTATCCAAAATATGACACTGAACGAAGAAACGAGGAACACGCTGCATCACAGTGGGTTGCCTGCATTATGCCATTTTTCCAGTTGTTATGTTAATTCTCAGCAAAAATTTTGTTTCAGAATTTCAGCCTATGTTTGACTGATATGCTTTTAAGTATTTGTCCTCAATGCATTGATGCCATTTGTTTACTGTTGTTACCGTATCCGAAACCGAAACCTAGGTTTTAAAAGACCGCCAGTTGCTGAAACTTAGGTTTTTGGTGCCTTAACTGGCACTATTCGGGAACCACAGACGGGGCGGGTGTGCAGAGCAATGTCAGCGAGCCAGTCGCACGTGCCAGTCACCTTGAACACCGGCTCTCGGTCGCGTGACGGTTCCACGATGTATGTCAGCTACTCCTGATGACGTGCTTGAACGTAGGCGCTAGAAACCTGCATGGGCTGGGGGACAAGGCAACTGGCTATGGATTTTTAGGTCGACTTCCAAACTTTGGAAGTCGACCTAATGATATGGGTGTCAAATTTCCGTCCGTCCATGTGTCCGTACGTCCGTCCGTCCACAAAACGCTTCTTTGATTTCGATGAAATTTGGTATACAGGTAGTACTCGATGAGAGATGCACAACAGTATGACCTTGACCCGGATCCAAGGTCAAGGTCACGAGCCCATGAAAGTCCGAAATTCGACCATTTTCAGTGGCTGTCTCCTCCCCCATTTATAATGGGGGCTGGCAAATGACCACAGATTCTTAAATTAGGGGGCAATATCTAAAATTTAACTGGTCAGATTTTTGAAATTCGTCCTCGTTTTCCATCATGTGACCTCTGAACTTTGGTCCAAGCCACGTCTGACGGCTTTAGCCAGTCCTAGCGGAAGTCGACCGTCAGTCTCCATACGGGACTAATTTTTAAACTTCGGCACGATATCTACATTTGATCGGGCTGGATTTTTCATGCTTGTCCTAGTTTCTGTTTCACATGAAACCTACATAAACCAATTGACAACGGAAATTTCTAAACCGAAACAATACATTTGTTAGGCAGTAAGAATGGTATTCAACTTATTAACTAATCTGCTACAAACAATTTCAGGGCAACTAGATAAACCTCAAAAATTTACAGATGCCATTTTTAAGTTCTCTTTTTTACCATGTCATTTGAGATCCAATCATCCACTATATGCAGGCAAAGAAAAAATGCGTTATGCATTCTACGTCAATACAGTGGACAAAATTTTGTTGGCATTGGACAAAATGTTAGTGCAGTGCCCTTTTGTGTACTTCAGTTGGCAAATAACTGACTTCTAATGGTGACATATTATGATATGTTGTCATGCCACTTTATGGTTTTTAGTCGTTAGTTCAGAAGAAACGTTTTCCTTACTGTCAGCTCTCAAGAGCTGATTAACACCCCATATTGTAATATTGTTAGTACCGTGAACAGAAAAATTATGACTTTTACTATGGACAGAAAAGTGTCTGCTAATTGACTGACCTTTTACAGGTGTAAAATAATATGTTAATGTTAAAGGTGACAGTACAGGGATGGTGCAGATGACACTGCTGAGGAGTACTCTCTTTCACTAATCCGAATGACTATTTGACTAGCAAGAACATGCAGGCAGTGAAACTTTGCTCCGAAAATATTCTCTTCTTAACCAGGATTGCTGGCTAATACAGGTTGACCTGTAGTGGCCATAAAACAGCTTTGTGTGTTGTATATGCATTGGTCTTGAAGGTGATTATGTTTGAATACAGCTTTGTTTAAACTGGCCTCGTTTTTGCCCCATACAGGCTCCGGGGATGTACTGCGCCGTGATTCATTTGTTGAATCTGCTGCTATGTAAATTGTTTACTTGCTCAACTTACTTACTTTCTTCCTTTCTTATTTACTTCTTTACCCATTTACTTCTTTACTTATCTCATTTTTCCAGAATAGGCCCGTTCCGTTTCCAGGCTGGAGGTCATAGGAGGTGACCAAACCTGGCTTTATTTGTTTGGGTTCATTTTATGTTGTAGTATATTTTCTTATGGATGCATGTTTGCTTTTCATGTGTTTGATTTAGTTTTTTAGTAGTAAGCCAGGAGATTTGCTAGGAAGAAAGTCTCCGAAACAGCCTATTTTGTGTCGGGTGGGACGTAAAACTTTGACTCAGTCAATCAATCAACCAGTCTTATTTTGTGGAATTATTCCTGGTTACTCTGAGTTTCCCAAAAGCAAACTTTTGTGTTTTGTGAAGCATTGTTTTTACAGGCTGGGCATTGTTCCTGTCACCTAAAACATCAGCATGAGACTGAAGGGAGCTGGTTAGGGTACAAGCCATTGTGTGTTATGCTGCTGTTAGGTTGGCTCTGAGCGAGCAGCGTCGCAAAGAGCTATATGCCAAGCAGGGTCGTGGCAACCAGTTCCGTTCAAAGGAAGAGAGAGACCGTTGGATTGGCAAGGAACTCAAGTCTCTGAACAAAGCCGTTCGTGACAAGGAGGACCAGATAACGCATCTCCAGACAGACTTGGCCGAGGACCAGGAGAAGGCACAGAAACTGGAACTTGACATTAAGGTTAGTTTTACTGTTATACCATCCACACAGTTGGGTGGCCATTATTGAAACTGGTACATCACTCCCGAATTCAGAAAAGCACTCTGGCTTGCTGTTTTTTTTGCTGTAATTGCAAAATATGAAGATGTAAATTTATTACCACAGTATGGCTAGTTTAAATTTCACTACTTTTGGCTATTGTGGTCCAGGTAGTAGTAGTAGTAGTAGAACATACTGATTAACGTGGCGTAAGCTAGGTAAAGTAGCTGGACACGGTGTTGTGTGGTAGATTGTGAATTGTAACATTGATTGTAACTCATCCATTTTGTAAAGTCAAGAGATAAGCTGTGAATGTGCCTATCCTCAGTAGTCAGTATTCAGTGACTGGTTCTGTGGCACAGTGGTAGAATGTCGGTCTTTGGCTGGCGAACTTTCCCTGTGCTGCACGAGACCTGTCACGGGTGACCACTTATGTAGGTAAACTGTCCGCTATAGGTCAACCACCCGGGCCAACTCAGCCTCAGCGCTTTGAGACTATGCATAGTATAAATGGTGCTATATAAATACGTTTCCTTTGCTTTCCTTCAGGTCTAATGATAGACAGCTAGTGAATATGGCTGTCTTTGGGTGGTCATCATTGTTGCAGCTGACCAGTCTCATTGATTAACTAGTCCATGTGCTGTCTGCACCAAGGCACCACTGCTGCCCTCTAGTTCTATCATTGAGTACTATAGTAACTTAACCTACCATTCATCTGCTGATGTCATTGGATGCTATCAGTCATGTCATGGTAAACATTTCCAGCGAGACCACATCACTCATGACTTGTGCACCATGAATCTGACAGTTGTATCAGTGGTGTTGGTAGTCGACAGAATGCTCCTTCAGCCGATCAGATGTGATGTCTCTTAGTGTCATTAGAGGCCTTGTACATACCTGTTTATAAGTGGATGTTTGCTTGAGCACTGGAACTGTTTTGACCATCCCCGATGATGCACTCGGTGTAACCCAATGTCGAAATCAAGTTAATGTAAAGTAGAAAGCCTTTTCTGTAGGTCACACTGACCACTTCCGCAGGATTTTTAGTTGACCATGGTAACAGTTTGGTTAGACTGGCTGTTACTAACTGACAGTTTCCAATGTCTGCTTTCCAGCTGCAGTTGGTCATCCCAACAGTCTCTCAGCTTTGTTCCTCTTGTGACCTCAGACTATGACCTGTGACTTTAATGTTCAAACTTGTGTCCGAGGTCGTCTGTTCAGAGTTATTATCTGGACACAGAGAGACACAGACACGTGAATGATTGCTCTACTTGCATCACCAAAGTGGTTGATAATGTCACTGCTGGTGCAGCAGTTTGTTTTGATGTGTACTGCGTTGTTACTTGCAGGATGTGACAGAGAAAATCGAACAACACAAAGACATCATCGACGCCAACAACAAGTCCTTCTATGAGATGAAAAAAGCAAAAGACGCCAAACAGAACGAACGGAAGTATGTTGGTAGTTTGTTTCATTCTTTCAATGTGCAGTTTTGTTGTCTTTTGTGAGATATATAGGAAGAACTTAGTAAGTTATAAGATTGCTTTAGTAAATTACATGTAAAAAATCTATAATGTTCCGTGATGAGTCCTGGAAACCATTTTTGGGGGTCAAAAAGTCAAGGTCATGAGTCACAAAAACAGTGCAGGCATGGGTATTTGCACTCCGTGAGTGCTGGCTTCCTTTTTCCTCGTAAATACCTCCACAACTTCGGGCAGGGGTCCTGTTTTCACTGCCGTTTTGTCTGTCTGTTTGTTAACAGTGTAACTGTAAAAGTTACTTGCAGATTTTCATGAAATTTGGGGAATAGATGGAGTGTGTACCAGAGCAGAGTTGGTTAAATTCTTGAAGTGTTCCAGAATATAATTGTGGATATGTAATTATACATATGCATATAATCCCAGCAGTCAGTCAGTTGATGTTATGAGTGAAAGTACTGGGTAGGGATAGCTCTCCACCCCTGACATTTCGTCTCTGATAGAGCCATATTTGTGCTGAAAGGGAACGTTAAACTCCAACTAACTAACTGGGAAAGCCAGTTACTACACAATATGTGAAAATATCGGCAGATATTCATTCTACTCACTGGTGGAGATATTTTGTTGTTTTTCAGTATGGCATGGCAGAGGTAGGTACATAGTCATGGACTGTTACATACTTGTTGCCAGCAATCTGTGGAGAGCTGAGAATCAGATGCAGCAGAAAATTGCATCACTAAGAGACGAGCTGAGCAAGAAGGATCAAGCATTACGATCCATCACCGGCAAGGTGCGTCGTTGTAGTCTGACTAGTACATTTATAAATGGACGTAAACTTTTTATAGCCTCTTTGAAACTTTCCACGAAGTCTTCTTCTGTCTGAATTCATTGGCTTTCATCGTTGAACACTGTTCGATACAGTTGAAGTCGTCTTTATGTTTGACATGTTAGTCTACAGTCTTCCTATTCACTAGACTCATTTGTTCCAATCCTGACAGACAGTTCTCCGTGCTGTGCATTTTCTACCTTTTTTCAAAGTAAACTAAAACATTCTTCTGATCATGCAGATTTCCATCCTATCCAACTTTATCTCGTGCTCCACTTTCATAGGCCAGGTATTGCTGCCATATGTGAGATGTGTTAATATGTGATGTATACACTTTGCCAATTTCAGTTTTAATTGAAGTCCTTTGCCTGTTGATGTGGGCTGGTACTTGTACTCACTGAGCATTGAACATGCTTCTGATGCTGTCATATTGACTAGTGCATCACATCTTATCCAACTTGTCACCTGAGTAATGAAACATACCTGCCTTTATCTGCTGTGCAAAACAGTTGCAGACAAGTGATGGCTTGCCTTGTAATACTTCCTTTACACCACCATCATATCATTTTCGAAGTTGTTTTTGGTAGCACAAAATTGAGTCATTTACTTCCTTGTTACATGCACTACATTTTTCTACCGTTTTATCTGTTCTGATAAAGTAACACTATATTACCTGTGTGATGAAGTTTAATGAAGGTAAACAATTAATCATACAAAAGTTGAACATCTTTTAATTCTAGCGTGGTATGTTGCTGGGTCAACAGGCACTGCTGAATGGCATGGACAGTATCGTGAAAGTTCTGCAGTATTTCCGAGACCAGAAGAAATACCAGGACGTCATTGACGGCTACTGTGGAACATTGATTGAGAACTTTGAATGCGACAAGACGTTCTTCACAGCGGTCGAAGTCACGGCCGGCAACCGGTGCGATGAACATTGTCTTATTACTATTATTGCACTTTTATACTGCGTGCTTTGTGTAATCAGTGACCATGACCGTGCACAGTACTGGTGTCAGACAGCTGGCTTAAAGGATCGCCCCTTCCGTCAGGATTCCGGCAGTGGATCAGGAAAGGAGCGGGTGATTTTTCCATGATTGCAGTCGGTGCTTTAACAGGGTTGGTTGGGTGAGAGGAAGGGCAGTCTGCCCCTAAAAACTGTACCAGTTTTCCCCAAATGTTCGGTTCCAGAACAAGTAGGGGAAAACTGGCTGTAGAACGGTGCTGACATTCACACGCGTTCACGGACACATTTTACTGACGACCATTCTACAAGTTTCGCCTTTGTTAGGGAGTTGTCTCGCTAGGTCCACAGATGAATCTTTTGATACTGTTGTTTAAGCAGTATTTGACTTTTACTGGCAATGGTATCAAAGTACTGAAGTAGCATCCTACTGAAGACAGGTGGATGCCGTCTGCGGCACAGTGGTGTGTCTTAGTGGAATGCCTTGCAGCGACAGACAAGTGCTGATAAGTGTCCATGTGGCAAACAACAATCATTGCTGCATATCGTAAGCAGCTGCCATAGACCAAGCTGGATGGTGGTCGTCATCGGCTTCACTCGGCTAATGTTGCTGCTGCTGTCCTCATGGCATCTGGTTCGTGGATGCACACACGGTGATGACTACAACAGTGGAATGTCAGCATCATTGCATGGATGTTACCGTCGACTATGTTGATAAATTGTTGCATCATGTCGACGTGGTGTCTGGGCTCGTAGCGTCGGTTGCTTGCAGTTACTGCGTGACATGCCCTACTATCAGTATATGTGGTGTACAGTGTGTATGTGTGGGTGGTGTGTGCATGTTTGTATCACTATCCATATTGGATATTGTATTTACAGTATTCCATATCGTAAAAAATTGCAATCTTTGTTATTAACTTGTGCAAAAGGATTATAATTTTCTGACACCTACGTGCTAACAAATTATTGTTTGGTCTCAAAATAGCCGAGATCGATCCTTCAAGAGCAAGACCACAAGTCCCAAGTCCCATAACGCAAAATTTTGGTCTTGAGCGGTCTTGAGACCAAGACCGCTGTGCAGTGCTGTCTCAAGGACTGCATCTCTGGCTTAGTGCTCACACACTTTATAGGGTCCTTTATTTGTGTGGCACCTACAACATGGGATGTCACACCCGAGGTTTGAGGCTTCACATTCCATGTTGGGTCTGAATGCGAACAGAGACCGAGATATGTTCTTAGTCTGAGGTACACTGCACTGGTCAGGATAGAGTCGTGAGTAGAGATGTTTCTGTCAGTCTGAGGTACACTGCACCGGTCAGGATAGAGTCATGAGTAGAGACGTTTCTGTCAGTCTGAGGTACATAGCACTGGATCGTGATTGATGTTAATGGCGGTGATGATAATGTCTTCGTGTGTTTGAAGGCTGTTTCATCACGTGGTCGACACCGACCGCACTGGAACAAAGATCTTGCAGGAGATGAATCGGCTCAGGCTGCCGGGAGAAGTGACGTTCATGCCCCTCAACCGTCTTGATGCTCAGGAGACATACTACCCAGAAACTACGGTATTGTTGCTAATTTTTGAAATAGTTGCAACATGTTTTATAAATGTGCTAAACTGTGACTTTGTTCGGTGCTCTGTGGATGTGGATGCGTGTGATGGCCGATAAAAATTATAAAAATTATCTGTTTTAATGATGTCAGTAGGAATTTCTTTGTAGCATCGCAGAGAAGTGAGCTTTCTGAATGTGTTCTTGTTTTATATTTATTTGTTAGTTTTATTCTTAATTGTGTTGAGATACATTTTATTCACTTTTTTTGCATTTTTTTAATGATCTTCGGTCGTTAACAGCTGCAGTTTTTACGGGTTACAAAAACGTCTTGGAAAATGGTTATGGGTTCTGGAAAAGTCCTGGTATTTCGTGATGGTTACAAAGTGGGAACCATGCATACTGAGTAATGTTTTATAAGAAACTTAACCTTAGTGGTAAAATAGTGATTTGAGAACGAACTTTGATTGATAGCTGTTTTTTGCATTAATCAGCTCTGAAACATTGATTACAAATGTTCGTGCACCTCTTCAGAATTGATTGATGTTGCTGTGTGCATGGTAAGAGAGTTCAATCACTGCATCTGCATGTGGCAGTGAGTAGATGTCATTGTGCCGTGCAGGATGCTATTCCGATGATAAACAAGCTGACGTATGAGCCGCGTTTTGACCGTGCGATGAAGCATGTGTTCAGCAAGACGTTGATTTGTCGCAGCATGGAGGTGGCAACACAGATCGCACGAACACAAAACCTGGACTGCATCACTCTTGACGGTCTGTTGCCTGACTAGCTAGATAACCCAGTCATTAGTGGAATTTGATGGTAATTGTTACACTGGTTAGGGTAGTGTCATCCCTGTCCTTCACCGGTCCTTCAGTTGATCAAGAGCCCCGTACGGGCTCCAGGGTGATAATGTTGAGAGCGGAAACACCCAGAAGCTGCCATGACTTTGGCATTCATTCGATTGTTCATTTCGGCTGCCATATTTGAGGCAGTCTTACTGTCCCATTCCCACTGTTTGCCAGTAAGCTTGCTGGATTGGCACAGATGCATTGAAATGACCAGTAACTCCAACATAGCCATGCCGAACGACGAATGTGACAGTTGGTCATTAATGGTCATCGTCTGTGTGAATAATTTCAGGTGACCAGGTGAGTCGTCGCGGTGCACTGACCGGTGGTTACTATGACACACGCAAGTCGCGGTTGGACCTGCAGAAAGGCAAGACAGAGACTCAGCGTGCATTGCAGCACGAGGAGCGCGAGTATGAGAACCACAAGGCCAAACTGCTCAATATCCTTTCTGACGGACGCTTCCATATTTTGTTCATACGTTCAGTCGACCGTGTACGAACTGCTCATTATATAAGTGTGCATATGATGTGCACAATTATGATGCACAACAGCACAGAGCTGGTCAAATAATCTTACCTTCCAGACAATCACCACAGCTCAGATGTTGTCTGCTGGATGGGAGGGCTGAGTCAGTGTAGCATACGGATTTTTTAAAATACAGTTGTTGGAGATGTGGTATAAAGTTGCAGAAAAATGAGGTCCTGTAGTTGATTTCCATGATTTGTCCCACTCCCTTCCAGTAGACAGCGTCAGAGCTATGATATTGTCTGGAGATGGGCTGGGAAGAGCGTCTCTGAAATGATGAGTGTCGGGTGAAAAGTGAAACCTTAACTATCATCTCAGTTAGCCTGGTTTATTGCAGTGCTTTTAAGCTACCTTCTGTGATTTGACACTGTTGGATAGGCAGCACACAGGGCATAGGCATAGGGCTTGTAAAAACCTAATTGTTTCTGATTTGGGAAACTTGGTCTGAATTATGATATTTGCTTATTGCTTGATACTGTTTACTACATATGTGCCATAATTTGAGTTATCCTTAAAAATGAAAATACATAGGGAACTGGCATTTTTTTTGGCTAAATTTGATTTGCTTGTTGTAGCAAAGTGAATTTAAATTAGGTTGGATTATTCTGTAAAGTGGACGCTAGTGGTAACTAGATTTTGCTTGCATTGCTGCAGAATTAAGTTATAATTACTTTGCCTGCGGGAGAGTTTGCAAAGTATTGTAAGAAGTACGTGTGTGCGTGTGTGTCTGTCTGTCTGCCTGTGCGCAAGAATATCTCTGTAACGACACTCGTGATCTTTGCCTATTTTTATGCATGTTGCTTATGGCCGTGGCTTGGTTGTCATGCGGCAGGGTGACGAAATCCCAAGGGGGATGGGCAATTTTGCATTGTACAGCATAGCATTTGGAACTTACACAAAAACAGCTGTACCTATTGGGATGTCGTTTGGGATGATGAGTGGACTTGGCCCGAGGAACAGTGTGTAACGTGGGCGGGGGGTGATGTTCCCAAAGAGGAAGAGGCAATTCTCGGAGAAAAAGTGCCAGATTTGGTTGTGAAGGACCGATTTCGCTAACATTTATGCTTATTTACCGTAAAGTCGGACAGAATTCAATTTCTCAATTTCCTATCATATAAGGGCATTATTTTAACTAAATTAAATTACTTGCCAACTAAAGTAGAAGAGGAATGAAGAAATTTTACGATTAGTGGGAAGAATTACAGAAACGCTCGTGGCCGTAGCCATTGTTACTATGGCAACAGTGAACATTGGTTGAGAAACAAATATTATAACAGTTGCATGGTCATAGGAAAGTGAAGTTAATTTAATGGGACTTAGGTTAAGAAAGTATATAGAGTTAAGGGAGAATTGAGACACTCGATTGCAAGCATTGGACGAGTCTAATCGGCCGCAGACGGGGGATCATATTGCACACCACCGGCGATTGCCTTGTTTGTTTTGTTTTTTATTCATTGTTTCTTGGGTTTTGAATGGTTATGTTGATGTCGTTTAGTACCTTAACATCGATATAGCACGCCTGGAGGGTGAAATTAATCAACTTGTAAGTGAAATGCAGCGCACGGAGACAAAAAACAGCAAGAACAAGTAAGACATGATTGTCATCTCTACTACTTATGACTAGTATCGGTTTGTTTTTTTTGTAGGTTTTCTTGCAGTTTATTAGGTTGACTCTTTGACAGAGTTGACCTAATAAGGCTGGTATCAAATGTCCATCCATGTGTACGTACATACGTCCGTTCGTCCACAAGAAGTCTTCAATTTCAATGAAATTTGGCATGTAGGTATAGGTCAGTGAGTGATGCACGACAGTATGCAGTATGACCCGATCCAAGGTCAAGGTCACGAGTCCTTCAAAGTCGGACATCCGGCTGTTTGTAAAAGCTATCTCCTCCGCCCAGGGAGCTGACAACTGACCACAGATTCTTAAACTAGGGCACAATATCTAAATTTGGTCGGGCCGGATTTTTTATATTCGGTCGAGTTTCCTTCAGTAGAAGAAGAAGAAGCAGAATATTCTTTTATTAAATCACTGACAGAATGCAATGAAACACATTAACACAGCAAGGAGACTGCCATGCAGGACAGCACTATAAAGTAGATATATACATGGATATATATAGTGCCATGTCCTGATTATTAGACACAGGGTGCTCAGGCGTGGATCACACATGTGTTTAATCTTCTTTTAAAGACTGAATTGTTTAGCCTGGCCTATAGACAGCATCTCATCTAGTCATAGCTAGCAATCCATGGCACTGCATAATTTGCGTTTGATTTGAGTGATTTTAAAAGTTTTCCATAATTAGTGGAGGAAGAAACCGAGGGGGTGACAACCCACATTTGTCTGGAAAATGATTGTTAAAAAGAGATTGTGTAAAAATATGTTATGTATGATGTAACATGCGTGGAGGATGTTTGCAGGGATATTTACGACAAGATGAGAGGTGACCTACGTCTGAGCAAGGAGGAAGCCCAGAGAATTGAGACGTCGCGAGCACCAAAGGTATGTGTTGCTTACTACTGCGTTTTTGCATGGTACAGTTAGGTGTAGCTTTATCACATATTCATTTTACGTACTAAATAATTGATTGTTGCTTTGACAGTGTTGTTGGCGATGGAGGAGGCAGGTCTTGTACTGTGGGTGGGAGGTTCCCGGATGCTTTTTTCGGTTTTACCTAAGAGAAGCATTCCAAAGCCAGAACAACACAGAAAAGATATGATACAACAAGAGGCTTTAGGCACCGATCACGGCCAGTATGGTAGTACAAGCTGTTGTATAAGCCAACGGCCAAAATAATGGGAAAGGGCAGATTTCGACCCACCCATCCCAGAAACCACTTAACCGATTTTGATGAAACTTGAACCTTAGAACTACCTCCCGAAGACTACCCCCATGCAAAGTTTGATTTAGATCCGACGAAGTGGGTGGTCTGGGCAAAAGATGATTGCTACCGTTTCGCATGTATTTCTAGGAACGCAGTTTGGCCAGTCTTCAGGCGAGTCTGGAGTCTATGAAAGCATCTGAGCAGTCGCTCAAGGCTGAACTGGGGACGGCGTTGTTGTCGACACTGTCGTCAGATGACCAGCTCGAGGTGGACAGATTGAATGATGAAATACAGGAACTGACCTCTACGAATCGCCACGCGCTGGAGGAAAGAGTCAAGGTTTGTCATTTGAGAATCTTCCAATAACAAGAATATAGTAAAACTTTGTTAGAACGGACCCAGTTATAACAGACACTCGCATTAGTGCAGACTTTTTCAGTTTTCGGCCCAGTTTCCATTAATTTCAATGTATGATAATGCGGTTAAAACAGACTCCGATAGTATGGACTTTCGTTTATTACAGACCAGTTTGGCGGTCCCAACATTAAAGACAACGCTGGATACAACAGACAGATTGAAATCACGACCACTGTTGGCGTGCTTACATAACCGTGACGGCTGTCGCATCGTGATTAAGTAATCGTGCTGTACACCAGCCATTTTTACGACGCCGTCATCAGCGAGATCAACTGATATAGTCACTCAAGACCCTTGTGCCAGTCTACAGTGGCCCACTACCATAGCATCTGCTTCCATGTGGTTATGTTACTTGTGTCACTAGCCATCTCCTGTGCTCAGTAAACAGATGGTCTCTGTCAGGATGGGTGTAGGCGATTGTGTTGATTGTAAACTCTCGTGGCTGTTGAAGCTAAACAAAGCATTTCAAGGTCCCGTCTTTGTCACGGTCTGTAGATTCGTCTTAGTCTGACGGTCAAAGTTCGAGGTCAAATCAGTCCTGAGTATGTGCTGACGATGCTGGGGAATCGAACTCCGTCTCCTGGTTCCATTATTTTATTTTGTTTTGGTTCTGTGCAGAATATAAAGTTGGTTGTATCCTACGATGTCATTGGAGATAACTGAGTTATGCTGCTAGACATCTGTCTGTGCTTTTCCAGCTGGAGACGGAGAAGAACCGGCTGGAGATGCTGCTGAACAACAACCTGCTGAAGAAGCTGGAGCAACTGCAGCAGGAACTGCAGGAGATGAAGGGAGAGGATCGCAGGCAGAAGATGGACATGTTGGACGCAGAGCTCAAGTCGGTTGGCGAGCGGCTCAGTTATATCTACAGCCAGTTCAGTGGTACCTACCTGCACTGTATTTGCCAAACACTTTAGTGATCGAGGTTTCGCACTTGGTCCAGTGTTTGTTTCTCTTACCCTGCAGTAGACAACATCTGGGCTATGATGATTGTCTGGAGGTGCCGTGTTTTGTGTGTACTGATGTACGATTTTCATAATAAATAATAATATGCACGCATGTGAACAGTTGTAAAATGTTGATGTTGGTTTAGGTTTAGATTTTGTTTTTGTATTTTGGTCCATGATGCTGTGTGTTATGTCTGGTGATAGTTGATGTTGTCAATGTTATGCTGGTGGGTGCATTGTTTTTGTGATACAGATTTACAACAGCCAGAGACGTAGATACAAAGACATATTGCTTATTCCCAGTCACCTATGATGACCACATGGATCATTCAAAGTCATTTGATTAATACCACAAAATGTAATAAATCTCAAAACTGAGACAAGTTTTTGTGTATGGCATATTGTCGTCAGCTTTAGTGGGAAGTCATGTTAGGCTGGGATTTGTTGCTGGATTAACCATAGTTTGACAGCCGTTATTTGTTAGCCTACATAGTTGCGTGTATCACGCGTAATTTCCGGTGGCTAGAGCATTTGGACACTACGGTCAATTTGTTGGCAGAACTGGATACGAGCATCGACAACATGAACAAAGAGAATCGCAAAGCGGCGAAGGAGCTTGAAGAGGCGAAGAAGGAGGAGAGAATGCAGCAGGAGAAACTTGATGACGAGGCTAAAGAACTTGAAAAGATGTCAAACAAGCAGAGCATGCTGATTAAGAAGGTCAGCCTTCTGCAGTGTCATTTCTCTGTAGTATCCAATTTGTTGTCTCTTTTAAGATGGGCACTTTTTCTTAACATAATGGCATCAGCGTCAAGCTCTGTACTCATTTGCCAATGCATTTTTAATGGCAAGTTTCAAAGCACTGGAAGAAAGTTAAACCAACTGCTGAATAATAATAATAGCAAGTGGTCAAAGAATTCTAACGAAAGGCCGCATCCCAGAGGGGAGTGGGGCGAATTTTTTATGGGGACAAAGCATTGTGATGGCCGACCAGTCAGGAGGGAGCATTGCAGATTTTATGACAGGTGGGATGTAAAACCTTAACTCAGTTAATCAATTCTGATTTCGAGAAGCTGTGATTATTTCTAGATACTTTGGTAGATAATTTCTTATGAATTTCTTATAATTGTCATATTGTGTTGTGCAACTGTTTCAGAGGGACGAATGCATGCGCAAGATCAGAGAACTGGGTTCCCTGCCGAGTGACGCGTTTGAGAAATATCAGGGTCTTGGAGTTAAACAGGTATCAGTCGGCTTTTGTGCCTGTTATGAATTATGTTTGCTTAATGTCGATCTTTCGTAGGTTTTAGCTAAAATTGCTTTACTTTGTTTCCAGCATTTGACTTCTGATGAGTGATGTAGGTTTGTACTATTATTTGCAAAGACTGGATTACTGTGTTATGGAATCCAGTACAAGTTTTGTATTGTCAGTCGACGGTTTTGCTGTCAGTTCTTTATTGTTAGTTTTATGTCTTCGTCATCCGACAGTGTCGGCAAAGCAACCCTGTTTTCAGGCTCAGACAGTCCGTCATAGTAGTAGTATTAGTAGTAGTAGTAGCAGCAGCAGCAGTACATGAGTTTTGTTATGCATTACAAATGCAGCTGTTCAACAAGTTGGAGGAGTGCAACTCGGAGCTGAAGCAGTACAGCCACGTCAACAAGAAGGCTCTGGATCAGTTTGTCAACTTCTCTGATCAGAAGGAAAAGTTGATCAAGAGGAAAGACGAACTGGACCGTGCTGATCAGGTTTTGTCATTTATTACTCTCATACGCTCCGGTGTATGTCAATACATCTTTTTGTCTCTAGCTGTTTAGATAGCTGTATGTTGAGCATGTCTTTTGGAATAATTAGGTACTTGCTAGTGCATTGTACTCACATACTAGGTTATTCCAGCTGTTCATTTCCATGTAATCACCTTGGTTAAGTCATTCACACATGTGCTGTCGGTGTTGTAACTATTCTTACAGCCGGATGTATTTTGAGGCTGGATGTCATAACATGGCGAACAAACGTGGCTTTAGATTTTTTGTGTGTATTTTCTATGATATCTTGCAGTTTACTGGTGCACGTGTACTATTGTTGTGTTAAGTTAAGCTTTTTAAGTACCATGCTAAATCAATTGCCGAGCAAAAAAGTACTCTGAAATAGCCTGTTTTTGTGTCAAGTGGAATATATAAACGTTAGCTCGGTCCTTATTGCTTCTAATTCACTTGCAGTTTATGGCAGTGTAAACTGCATTTATGTCTGTTAATTGTTTTGTTTATAAATGTCAATAGTTGCGTTGTTTGTGATCACACAGTCAATCAAAGATCTTATCTACCATCTCGACCAGCGCAAGTACGAAGCGATCGAGCTGACATTCAAGCAGGTGTCGAAATACTTCACGACAATTTTCAAGAAGCTGGTGCCTGCTGGTCACGCGGTGCTAGTCATGAAGAAAGACACAGGCGACGTGAGTTGATATCATGTCATTGCAGCATTTGCACTGGCCTTAGCAATATATTGGCATGGTGGCGCAACGGGTAGAGTGTTGGACTTGCAATCAACAGGTTGTGGGTTCAATTCCTACTCGGAGCAAAGCTGCTTTGACTTTGGTTTTTTTTTGTTTTGATTTTGTGTTGTAGTATATTTTGTTACGTATTCATGTTTGTTTTTCTCATGTTTGTTTTAGTTTTTCAGTATTTAGCCAAGAGATTGGCTGGGAAGAACGTCTCCGAATGTCGGGTGGGACGTAAAACCTTAACTCAATCAATCAATCAATCAGTCCAATGATAGTGTTGAATGTATAACAATTGCTGTACGCTGCTGGTTTGTCAGGAAGATGATGATGCGTCAGGAAGTCAAGAGGGTTCGTCTGGTGGCCGAAGTCACCTTGTGGAACAGTTTACCGGTGTTGGCATCAAGGTATTCCATAGTTCTCCATTACAGTGACCACCACCGGTCTGGAAAAGTCAGGCATTTGGAGATTATTAGTATTATTATTAGAGCTGTTTATAAAGCACAGGATCACCTAAGGTCCACAAGTAGTTGTCTTAAAACCTGTAACCTGATCTTAGCTGATGGCCAGTATTAGTGTAAGCAACTTTACAACTTCGAGCATTTGTGTTGGATTTTCTTTTATAGTAATTTGTCGTTTTTTACTCTTTTATACCTTTTTTTTTCATTGTCTCTATTGCTTTATAACTGTTGATGTGAACATCACAACATGCTTGTGGGCCATGTTGCTAAATTTAGCAAGTGTTTAGAGTGTTTTGGCAAGAGTCCACATCACCGTCTTGGTCACCCCTCGCAATGGCGAATGCATTCATCCACTGCATGTACTAGGCAGGCACATCCGCCTGTGGCTGGTAATATGCACTCGTATGTAGGTGTGTAGGTATATTACAGAGTGCCAGCACATGTTCCACCCCCCTCAAAAGTGCCCTTTCCTATTGGGGATCTGGACTGCCATCAAATACATAGTTCCTTGGACCCACGAGTCGGCCTTAACTGGCACCACGATTGGTTGAGCCATCTTTGCACAGCTCACCTGTGTGCCAGACAGACAGACAAAACGCACCAATTGCAACATCTGTAGCCATAGTCCACATCTTATACACTATGTGCAGGCGATGTGGCGTAATAATAAGGTAAAAGATAAAGGCTTCCGATACTCGTTACCGAGCATTGGGCCCGGAGCTGATCCTGGTGTACAGGCAGTCGCCCACCCGGCGGTAGGCTGTCATTACCTTTTGCCAGGCCTGCGGTTACCTTTCCAGCCGGCGGCTGCAGAGCATCACCGCCCTTTGGCCAGTACCAAGTTATACTGCTTGGTAACAGTGGTGTGAACAACTTGCCCAAGGTTGCCCTGCTCGTAGTCTATACAAAATGAATTGTTAAGAAGCTGAGTGATAACCATTAAGTGTAGGTAATTGGCGTGCGTATTTCAGTGTAAATATCACGGCAGGTGTGTGATGTCAGTATTTACTGAGTAGTTTGCTGGTGATGCAGGTGTCGTTTACTGGCAACAAGGCTGAGATGAGAGACATGCAGCAGTTGTCTGGTGGACAGAAGTCCCTCGTTGCACTGACCCTCATCTTCGCCATTCAGAAGTGCGACCCAGCGCCTTTCTACCTCTTCGACGAGATCGACCAGGCACTCGATGCACAGCACAGAAAGGCTGTCGCCGGTGCGCAGTGACTTACTTCCTTTATGTAGTGCGTTTATCCTGCTGTGTCTCCACTAAGTGCACTGATAAATGCTTGCATCGTTACACGAGTAAATTGTTGATACTTGCGTTAAAGTAGTGGCATTCTTACTGACTCATTTGAACGCTGCATGCTAATGCGGGATACGGTCTCAAAAATCTAACAGTGCTAGACTTTTGAGCACTATAGATGCAGTACGGATGCTGTATATGGCATATTGTACACCGTCAGCGTATTGTACGCCGTCGCCAATGGTGTGTGTACGCCCTCGCTGACATGCACACGCGTTTGAACGAATGTGCGAACATGTCCGTGAGAACGCTACTTCGGTATTATGGCTTGAATTACTGCTTGAGCAAAAGGTCCGCGACAGTGCATAATAGTATCGTTTGACGACTGAACCACGGCCTACTTGCTTCACCAGCGATGCAAGCTACATTTCTTGTATATATTTCTTTAAATGTATGCAAAATTTATACTGTGCCTGTTTACTTCTTGTGCAGATATGATTCACGAACTGTCAAATGATGCTCAGTTCATTACGACAACATTCAGACCTGAACTTCTGGAACATGCGGACAAGTTTTACGGCGTTAAGTTCCGCAACAAGGTAACCATGATCCGGACACTATTTGTTGTTATGTACTGCTATGAACTATTGTACTTTGAATAACGTGCATTGGTCTTTGTCGTCACTGTTTTTAAGTTTCTGCATAGTGTTTATTTAACACGCTAACCGACAACATATCAGTGTAAGGTTACCATGCTTTGGAAATCGTCATATTATAATAATGATGAACTACACGGTTGGAACGTCCCTCAGCGAGTCCAGTATAAATTAGGAGTCATGGTCCACCGTTGCTTACAAGGCATGGCGCCACAGTACCTGATCGACTGCTGCATTCCTACATCAGACATTGCCAGTCGTCAGCGTCTTTGATCTGCCACTCGCCATCGTTGTAGTAGGTTCGGACGTCGGGCATTCTCTGTGGCAGCACGGTGTAAAATAAGACTACAACCGTGGTGGCAGGTCCGATGGTCTGGAACCTGCTGCTGCCTGATCATTTCCGTGATCCATCGCTCAGCATCGGATTTTTTCGATTAGCACTGAAGACATTCCTTTTCACAATGCACCGGGACACGTAGCGCAGTAGATGCGCTCTGCGTAATGCGCTATACAAATCGACAATCATCATCATCATTAAGTAAGTAAATAAGAATATTTATATAGCGCAGAAAATCATGCGTCACACGGCATGATGGGTTTACTTCAGTGCTTTGACGCTGTCTGTTGGGTGATGGGAAGGTTATTGTAACAGTAAAAAGCCGACCGGTGTAACTAATCTGCAGAGGTTCTCTTCCACATGGTGCAGGCAGAAAACTGTGGTTGGAATGTGTCACCCAGAATCACCTGGATAATGACCATTGCATTGGAGTTGGTGAATGCCGTATAAATTTAACAAATATTTGGCGGCTTAGCCTCGGCTAAATTTTGGGATTGTGTATAGACCATGTCTCAGAGAAGTCTCAGGAACCCACACAAGTGTAATTGACATAGGTTGTATTGTTTTTACTGTGTGACACTGGTGGCACGGTATATGCTGTCGTCGTGTGTTCGTCCGTCTGTCCGTCACACGGCAGTATTCTACCAAAACGGCTAAATGTAAGATCATGCAGATGATACCATATGATAGCCCAGAGACTCTAGTGTTCTGGTACCAAAACTTTCAGCGAAATTCTGACGGCATCATGCCCAATGGGGCGCCAAATAGAGGTGGGGAGGTTCAGATCAGCGATTTTTGACCAATATCCTGCTATATCTCAAAAACGGGGTAACACAGACATAGTTACTATGGAACGCTAATAGGAATCGTCAAATTTTGCATATAGGTGGACTGTATCAAATCCTAGGTTTTGGATGACACCACCCCTTAAAGTGCGTGGTCAGGGTCACATGGACCAGTTTCACTTTTGACGCCCGCAATCATATCTCCGGAATGACTGAAGCGAGAGTCGCCAAATTTTGTATGCAGGTAGAACACATCAAAAAAAGCTAGCCTTCGGATGACAGACTACCTCCCCCCAATTGGCGTGGTCATGGTCACGTGACCAATTATTTATATTTTGTCCCAATCATATTTTTGGAATTGGTAAAGCAAGGCACTTCAAATATTGTGTGCTGATTGATGCACCGGAGTACTAGTGCATGAATAATATATTATCTTGAAAGGGATGTGTTCAGAGTCACTTTACCTCTTTAAATTTTGGGAAATACGTGAATCTTGTTAATGGTGCAAGATAGTTGCAATGGAAGACTAATAGGAAATTGTATGTTGTAAAATGGGATTTCTTGTCATCGAGGATGGAAGTCTCTGGCTAGCTTATACCCTGCAGTTAGGCTAGTGCTTTTCTCAAAGGACATACGATATGCAAAGAATGCCTTATCTAGCTTTAACGTGACTTCTGTTGCCTATGGAATGGCAGTCACCAGTGCCAATTGTCTTTAAAGTCAATTTTGCTGATGGATTGAAACCTTTCTAACTGCCATACCTCGTGAAACATAGCATGAACTTACTCATCGTGAGTTCCGTCTGTGATAGCTGAGCTTCTTGTTTTATTTCATTGTCATATTATAATGATAATAATATGTGCATGTATATTTCAAAGGACAGTAGTGACATGTTGCTTATACAGACCTGCTTCATAGTCCCAATATGCCTAACCTTAACTGAATGACTGTAGATGACTGTGGGAAACCGAAGCTTAACTTCATAGCATTATTAATGGCCCACCTACACATAGTGTAGGGGGGCCAGTATCGTTTTGCTCACTGGCGTCTGTCGTCGTCGTCTGTAACACTCCATGGCGGCGCAACGTAAATCACCAGGGGCAGCACGCAATGGCAGGCCAGTAGTGTTACGTCCAGTTAGGGCGACACATTGTTATTATAGGCTTAAGTGGGACTGGAAACCAGACCAACCGGTTGAAAGTGCATTTCCTTAACCAGACCCATGCTGACTGTGCCAGTAAACAAAAAAGTAGTGCTAATAATGATGTGAGTACCAGCAAAGAGTCATGGGCGGTGCTCTGTGGCTGGAAGATAACTGTAGTTCTGGCATCGTACTGGCCATATGTCGCAATCTACGGTGTATCCACCTGTAGGCTCAGTGGCTGAAGTAAGGGAGGTGATGACTGCACCTACACTCATATAAGGAGTATGTCACCTGTACTGTTGTTGCTGTGTGCATCACAGGTGAGCCATATTGAGTGCGTATCGCACGGCGAAGCACAGGAGTTTGTCGAAGACGACCAAGCTCACAACTAGACCACACCGAGCACTGATGTATAGTGTATCATAGGAACTGTAGCCGACGTGTTGTTGTTCATGTTCAAGATGTCAGACGTATTGGGCAGCTTTGTTCTTTTGATGGCTGAACTACCCGCACTTGGTCGAGTGTTGATTGTTTGTCGAAGGATGCCAAAACAGTTTGGTTAACTCAACAGCTCTTTCTAGTAAGTAAGTACCACTTTTGGCAGGGTAAGAGAAAGATGAGGTTGCATATTTGATTTGTTGGCAGTTGATACATAAGCAGCGTTTGTGGTATACATTGCCTGTTTCATGTGAGTTGACGTATTAGCATAAACGATAAATCGTGCATCTCATTTGTATTATTTTCGTACAGTTTTCTCCGTACTAGTTTGGAGTCAATGAAGGGTTTCCTACATTTCTGCCGTAGACGTTTATACAACGCGTCTGGAAAGGAGGTGCCACTGTATTTTTTGCCTCCAACTTTGCCAGATACTGATTTTCAAAATTCTTTCACTGACAAACTTAGCAGTAAACTGGTGGTAAAGTGATAACAAAACATCCCACCGCCCCTCAAATGCGTCGCTACACTACCTTGTGACTTGTGAGATATTAATGTCAGAAAACAGCGACAACCTGAAACGTGATTAACGATAAATCAGAAGGTGGTATAACAACGTGATTTTGGAATGGTGGGATCTTTTACTAATATTTTGTTACAACTTTATTCCTTGAAAGAATTTTTAAAATCGATCGATATCTGGCAAAGTTGTCTGTAAGAAAGTTGACTGCCTCAAGCACCATATGCGCTGGGCACTGCCCTGCGGAAAGATGAACTTGCTTGAAATCTAATGCATGGCGGGCAGTGACTGTTATAACAGCATCACGTTACAATAACAGCCCTCAATATAATAACTTTGACTCCATGATCGACAAGTACTCGTGTTTTCTCGACCACTTGGGACTCGGCGACTGATGCCATCAGTGACTGTCTGAACGTTGATCGTGTGCGCAAGTGTTTTATCGTGACGTCTTTCTTCTCGGTTGCTGCAGTTGTGTGCGGTTGGTGATTCTTTGGGGTTTTTGGTGTGAGCACTGTAAGTATCTTTTCGTCATGATGTTCATGATCCCAAGTAGTACCATACATTAGTCGAGTTCACATGTATTTAGGTGTCCAGTAAGCAAAGCGTCCACACATTATGCCTGGATGTAGTATACGTATAGAAATACGGTAGCAACATTACCATCTTCGTGCGTAAGAGCAGAATAGAAATAAATACACGAATAAATGAATGTAACAACGTCATAATGCCAGATACCACTTGCAACATAAAGGACAGAAATTATTATGACACTGTAACAACAGCATTATAGTTGCAAATGATATCTGTGTGTGACATATAACTACATACATACATACAAATTTATATAGCGCTAAAATCGTAGAAACGTATCAGAGGCGCTGGTATGCAACATTCAGACAAGTCTACAAAAAAGATCTGGTACAAAAAAGATCTGGTTAACGGAATACTTGTGCACATTATTCTGTTCATGTTTTAAGCTTGTGGATTCGGGTAGTTTGTTGATCATGGTTTTTGCATGTGGGGATAGAATTTGGCTGCCATGTCAAACATGAGTTGTTCTTTGGCTGGAAAGTCAAGACATATTTTGTCACAAAACCCTCTGGCTCCAGAGGGTTTTGTGACAAAATATGTCTGCTGGCAACGATTTTATTGCATTGTCAGTGGGGAGACTTTCCAGCCGGAGACTAGTTTGCAACACCTGACTGTCCAGATGTCCATACGATATTGTATGACAGCACAGCGGCCATCACTTGGTCAGCTTCCGTATGAATAGGCCTATTCAGCTCCCTTTGTTTCTTCGTCAACCTCATTCTGGTACCAGTTCTTCCGGTTAGATGAGAAATTGGGGTTTTTCGCCCCTCAATTTTGTTAGGGGCCACTTTCAGGAAACTGACACAGCAGCGCTTCTTTTTCAACGAAAGCCACGTCATGTTAAAAAGTTACGGGAATGTCAGTTGATGGACGATGGAAAAAGTGAGTCAGGGAAAAGAGAAACGTGCGCAAAACATAAGACTGCGCCATTCGAGTAACAGGTGGTCTAATTCATGGTAACCAGTCTACACGTTTTACACAATCTGTTAAATTTATGCTGGCAGATCATGGCATGTGCTGAAGTCATATGCCTTTAATGTAGTTGGACAACGTAAATCACACATGGTGAGCATTAAATCAACGATGAACAAGTGAGACAGAGAATCTCATAAATACCAAGCATCTATATGACTCAGATTCAAAATGCACATCCTCATTTGTGCACAGATTTACAGAACCAACAAGATAGTCATCTCATATCATACGGACATGTTGGCTATGCCATGGCTAAAAATATGCATAAAATGACAACTTCAACAGCTGTACAGTTTAACAGTTATCACAAACTTACATAGTAACTGAGCTGTAATGGGAGTCGATTACAATTACTTTTAAATAAACGTAAAAATACAAATACGGCTACAACTCACAACACACTGTACATGATATACATTGATAACTGAATTAAACTAGAAAATGGGACTTCGGCACCCCACCGTCAGTGTGGTTGGCGTTTGAGACCACATACTTGAACCAAGGTGTGACTGACCTTTGACCTCCAACATCTAACCAGGTCATCCATAGGCGACTAGTGGTTATTCCTGGTATGTTTCGTCGAGATTGCTCAAGTAGTTCATGAGATATAGTGCTCACAAGATTTGACCTCGATGGCCTGCTGTGACCTTAACCTTGACCTCCAGAATCCAATTAGGTCATCATTAGGGGCTATTGAATATTCCGTGTCAGTTTTATCAAAATCGTTCAGCCGTTCATGAGATATCATGGTAACAATATCTGGAAGGAAGGAAATTAAGTAATCACACAAACAATCAATTCATATAGCGTTGAAATCAATACGTGAATCACACCGCATTACTAGCCCGAAGCCTGTGCGGAGCCTGTCACTAATTGACAGTTGCTTGTAATAAACGGCTTATAAGCCACAACTCTGTATATATACGACACTAACAAACCGCTTTATCAGCAATGCAATTTATAGAGAACTAGCGTTTATCCAACCAAAGGCCGGCCGTGATGTCGGACCACTAAACTTGACTCCGGAGCACAAAAGTGTTTGATAGGTCCCCCATCTGGCCCGTGCCAAAGTCGTACCACAGGCTAGCACGCAGGCATGCAGGCAAACTCGGACCGCAGGCCAGCGCGCGTGCCTGTGGAGACTTTCTTAAAATCGGCCATTTTGCACCGTTTACGTAATTTTTACACATTAAGGGTCGAAATTTTCCAGATGTTTTTTATCTGTTCATGTCACATTCATTTCCAAAAAGTAAATCCCCGCTGCTAAATTTTACCGAACTGACAAATGTGTCAACATCACAGCATTTCTGAATATGTACACAAGTTATTGCCACATCGCTGCATGTTTTAAACAAACGATATAGAAACAAAAACGTTATATACATATTTACATTGCATGCACGGTAACAATGACCACATGCACCTTTAGACCAGCAAGCTGATTGGTTTTATAAACCTGTAGTATGGTCCATTTGATGAATACATACACGTAACCAGTTTGTTGCTAAAATCATGCTATACAGTTCATCTGTGGCTCACCAGTACATGTAGGCAATCGAGAGTTGTGTTGAGCAAGTGTCAACGAAACAGTCCGATACTGCTGCGGTATTACCACAGCACAATTAAAATTACACTTTCAGACAACAACCGAAATCGCCATCTTTGACATGTACTAACCAGTACTTTCTATTCAGCTACATGTTAACAAGACTAAAATAACACGGCATGTTCTATCTGACACTAGGAGTTAACCAGTTATGCACTGCACAGCCACAGATTCAGTTCAGTCCACGATGCCATTGCAAAGAGACGGGCGGTCACTCAGCCAAATGTCTCCTGCGATGCGTAGACCATGTACAGAAATCCGTCATCATCTTTCTCGCGCTCGTAGATCTCGCACAGCGGCGTACTGTTGCTGACGAGTGTACGGTCATTCACGAGCAAGTAGAATGACTTGTTTGGATGAAGCTGAAGCCGACGACTGCACAAGAAATAACATCAGAGAGGTCACACCAACAATCCAGTAATAAATATAGGCAAATTTCACAAAGTGAAAATTAACAGAAAGAGTCAGTGCAGTGAAGCTTTACTGCCTGTATGGGTGTCAGCTAGTGCATTTGGATTAGGCAGAAAATGCTAGAGTGAGTAAAGTTAACCTCATCGGTGCTAACTGACACTGTCTGCATGCTTTAACAGCAAAAATAACAAGAGAAAGATAATACAAACTCTCTAAGTTATACATAGGTTGACAGTGATGTCAAGTGGGTTAGCTTACACCACTCCCCCAGATCTAGTTGGTGGGCAGGGGGGCTAGCTG
>Ga0209780_1000282_pt1 | contig 25653 bp, 21 predicted proteins | sample WorMetexBAHAMAS2_FD_187384 | JGI IMG/M metagenome (GOLD analysis project Ga0209780, IMG submission 187384) | Marine gutless worms symbiont microbial communities from Max Planck institute for Marine Microbiology, Germany - Inanidrilus exumae... | ecosystem: Host-associated > Annelida > Digestive...
TCAGAAACTAGAGTCCCTGGGCTATCGTACGGTGAAAAAAAATTGCCGAAAATTGCAACCAGCTGAGTAGGGTGCACCAACGTTACAGACAGACAGACGACAGACGGACGGGCGATGGCATATAGCGAACGTGAACGTAAGTTCACGTCTGCTAAAAAGAAATGGCGGCAGCTTTGAAGCTCGTATTTTTCACCGTATTTAAACCGAGTTCGACCCATATGAGAATTCATGCGTCAATATTTGTTTAACAATAACTTTAAGCAAAATACGCAGCGTCAGTCAACGACTCAACGTTTTATTAAACGTGAACTACAACAACCACAACAATAACAGTGTCAACAATATACAAGGCAGCGAATAATTTCAAACGTCTTTGTTTTAAATAAATTACAAAATACATTTGTTTTTATTTATTTTCTTGTAATCACCATACCCTGGTTTACGTGGTCCCATCCATACATTAGGATAGCTAATAATAACAATAATAATAACACACCAATTTATAACGCGCCAGTTGTGTGGATTCTGGGGCGCTAATATTACAACTAGTAAGAAATCAGGAATAAAAGTAAGAACATTTTCGTTCAGCGGCGCTACTTGTAAGCTGTATATTCAGAACGTCACACAAAGCTGTCAAGTGAAATGTGAAATGTTTGTTCGTAAGTGAGAAGTAAAGTCAGGACAGGAGCTAAACAAACAGCTAAAAATGGACACAACACGACGACTGCAGTATGACGGGTGACGGTGGGTGGTCGCAGGTAATGGTGGGTGGTCCTATTGCGACTTGAGGCACAACGCGGCGCCACACTGCAGCCACTGACTGCGAGACCCGGAGCACGGCACGTCCATGCGCGTGATGAGTCGGTCACGGTCGCTGCTGTAGTACAACGGGATTGATATCGAGTCGCGCTCGTTGTACGGGCTCGCAGCGTCCTGAAACACACCGGCAACGGTCGAGCATCTTCATCATTCAGCACGTAACAGAGCCTTTTCGACAGCTAGACAACTACAGTTCAACCCCCAACCTGCCAACATCTCATAACTCTGGTGTAACTATAAGCAGTCTAAGCAACGCTGTCATTGCAAAACCAGTAGGGATGCAAGACTGAGTTGACCTATGTTACATGAAAGTGGATCGGCTGACAACCCCCCAAAATTGCCCCTTCCCCTTACAGATCCGCACCCCATCTAATAATAGTTTCTTGGGCCCACCCGATTCAGCCCACAAACGGCATACCGATCGGTTCAGCCGTAAGCCGTTTTTGCAGGGCTCACGAATGTGACCAACAGGCCGACAGACGACCACGGCACACCGTCTGCAGCAACAGGCCGCTATCGCTAGCTAACGCTGCGATGCGGCCTAACAGCAACAAGAACCTCACAGTGTCTACTGTCTAGCTACCATGCACACCAACACCACACAAGAAAAGAAAGGCTGCGACTATCGTACGAGGACTGGCAAGTTGCCAACGGAGACGCATTAGGGAATGCCAGTTCGCCATGGCATCTCCCTTTGAAAGTCACCAAAAAATTAATCAGAGAAGAATCTCATACAACCTCTTTTACTATGAAAATCATAAGAAAATGCTGTAAAATGGCTTCATTTAAAGTCCATGAATAATGAAATTTGCAAAATAACGTCAATTTTTTCTCGCTCGCTACGTTCGCTCGATTAGGCCTGGTCACAATCCCTTCTGGCATCCCCATCTGTTGAATTGTACACAGCATTCTTGCGACAAATCTGCACTAAAAACAGCACTGCTCTATTCGGAAAAGGAGTTGCGCAACCAGTGCTCGAATTACCGGGGGGACGGGGGGATTTCCCTCACTGCGGTTGTAAACCCCCATGTAATACATGGCGTCGAAGTCTCGGCGACCGCTGTGCGCAACTATTAAAGAGTTGCGCGACATGCCATGTCACACTTGCAATTTTGTCGCGCGATAAAGTTGCGCAAAATAGTTGCAGGACAAAATTGCAGGTGTGACATCGGTCTAAAGCTAGTGCATGAGAACTCCAGCAGACACTGAATCATTACTCATTAAAACGTGAACACATGCTACTAAACACAATAATACAAGTAATTCGATTTAAGAAGCCGAGAAGTTTCTGTGTCTTGTGACATCCAGAAGACGTTACCTTTGAAATCCATGCCACGGTGCACGGTGGAATCTCCGAAATGCTGGGTGAATCACGCATGTTTTCGGACAACCGTGATCCGTCAAAGCTGCATCCTTCCAGCTGCAGTTTTCCAATCTTGACCGTGACGCGAGCTCCGCTGATTGAACCCGACCAACAGCAGACGAACTTGAGGCTGTCCATTGAGCACTTCATCTCTCTACAGCACGACCACAGCGACTTCAGTCTCAGCGAGACGAGTCAAACATCGGCCTCTAACAGTTTAGTGTTGCATAAGGCACAACAGAACGTGTGAAGTGAAGAGTTGTTAAAGGACCCCTATAAGGCAACTGGGTGTAATCTAGAAAAACCTGGAAAATATACCTGTTTAATAAACGTCAGCAGCGACGATAAACAACATGTAGTGCACTGCAGATGTTCTAATGTGTTTTACGTAGGCAAAACAATCCTAAATAAAATCGTTTATTTGACCTTATTCCAGAAAATCTCTGATAAACAAGTATCAGAACACCACCATGACTTAATCAGACACTGCCTGATTCTAATTCCCTTTGCCTCTATCACTGTACAACGTTTGATCCCAGTAATGTCGTCTTACGATCCACAAGTCCAAACCACCGTTCTGAGCACAAAATGGACTGTTTCCAATCCTAACAGTTCTCTGCGTTGCGCACTTTTCCTTCTTTCACTGCAAATGCACATGTCCATCTGATCATACTTAAGTTGGGTGAACCACTCACTGTCAACAACGGTCGATTTGGTTACCCTCTGTTGATGATCTACTATGAACTCAGTAACATCTTCCTCATTTCAACAACTTTGAAGTTACGACCTTATAACAGGACAGAAACAAAGTAAGCCACAGATAGAGAAACTCGTAGTATAAATTTCTGAAACTGCAAAAAATATTAAACTGTACCAAGGCTCATACAAATGTCATCAGCGCCACAACCGTCTCCATTTTAGCAGCCATTTTTATTTTCCAGGTGAATTTGGGTTAGCTGTCGCCCTCGGCTTTCTTCCTCCACTTGTTCTGAAGAGAATCGCTGGGAATTAGTGGCACACGTTTTAATGGACTGGATGACCTTCTTCATGCCCAACCAGCAGTGTCACAGCACTGAAGAAAACTAAAAAAACTCATGCGTTGCTCCTTTTACACCTTCGCTCCAGTGCCAGTACCACAACAAAATGGCAGAAATACCAATAACGTAACGGCAAATCCAATGAAAAACAATTGCCATTATTCGGCAATTACATTCCATACAAAACAGGGGTGTCGCCCTAACGGGACGTAACACTACTGGCCCGCCGCGTGCTGCCCCCTGGTGAGTTACGTTGCATATGCGCCGTGTTACAGACGACAGACGACGACGACGATGACGCCAAACGCCAGCGACCGTTACTAGTCTGGCCCCCCTACACTATGTGTAGGCGGCGGGCCAGTAATAACCCAGTGCTGTTCACCTTGCCGACTGCTGGCGAAGTGCATTGAGGAAAGTATCGGGATGAAACAGCTCCGAGAGATCCAGAGTTTCGTGAAGCAGTCGTCCTTGTTCAGACTTCTCAAGCCAGGTCTGAGTAGCGGCAGCGCGGTTGACTAGTCCTCGCAGGTAACTCATTGGGTCTTCAGGCCCGTCACACTTCTCCAGCCAGCTCATCGGCGTCTGCAGAAACCGCCGCACGACAGTATGTGATGTATGCTTTCACTAAACATCTATCACTGCCAGGTAACGTAAATGAAAAGATCAAGTTCAGTAAGAACATAAACATAAACAACAACAACGACCCGTTTAATGGACCCTTTGTCCAAGTCAACCGGATGACTCAGTACCAGAAAAAAACATTCAAGCAAGTGAGGAAGTCATTCCTATGAACAGAAATAACAGTGAAACTCGCAATGCAGTATACAGTCACTGATCATATACTGATCACTGGCAATCGTCTACCCAATAATCTCTCTAATAATACTGCATCCCAATCCTTTCGGAATAAATTACAACTGATGTTGAACAGTGATCCAATGTAATAAAGAAACCATGGTGTACGTATACTGGATTTATCGTTATTATTTATTATATGTACTTGTATTTGCACTGAAATTGCACATGTTGATGTTACATTTTCCTCCTGTCTCTTTTCTTTTTTGATGTATTCCTGTTTGTGTGGTTTTTTTCAGGCGACCAGTTTTAATGAGCGTAATGCTTTTCTGGTAGCCTTTCAAGTGCTACAACATTTATTAAACTGTAATTTTTTTCTGTTATTACTTGGAAAATAAATTTTGATTGATTGATATACTAGTTACATCCTAGCAAGCACTACATGAAATTACTAACAGTCAGAAAGACTGGGCTGGTGTAGTGATACAACAGTTTATGTCGGGGGCATGGCCTGGCAATCAAGATTTTGCGGGTTTGATTCCCAGTCAATGATCTATTAAGTAACAACCTCTGGCAAGTTGTTACACCCTTGTGCCAGCAAGTTATCTACTTACTTGGAAGGCATTGGTGTAAAACTTGGAAGGAAATGACAGGTCGTTGAAGACGTTTACCGTGTCATGTACAACTGGATGTACGCTCACAGTTAGTGCAATAACAGTAAGAGGAGAAATGTGTTACGCCCACATTTCCCAGAATTTGAAATGGTGATACACACCTGAGCATCATGGACCTACTTTGAATTTTAAACTAGAAGATGGACTTTGATGCTGGATGCCTTCGCCAACTCGACGGCCTGCTGTGACCTGGACATTTAACCTTTGACCTCCAGGGTCTAACCAGGTCCAGGTCATCAGTAGAGGTTAGTGAATATTCACTGCAAGTTTCACTTAGACTGCTCAAGCCGTTCATGAGATATCGTGGTAACAAGATCTGTCCGGAAGATCGGACGAAAGAACGGACGAACGAACGCGGCGGACGGACAGCCCGAAAACATAATGCACTGTCGGGTGTCGAAAGGATAATTGAACCAGCAGTGTGCAAGCCGAGGAGAATCACAACTGACCTCGAGGTTAATGAGAGCAGATCCCACAGTCTGTACGTCACTGGTGAGCAGCTGTGTGCCACGCAGGACTTTACTCAAAGCCGCCAGCGAGACGTGTACAAACTGCACGGCTTTGATGGCATTGTAGCGCTCGAGCATGACAAACGCGTGGACAGGAGACTCGGAGCCGCCACCAGCGCCACGCTTACCACTCGACAGCGTCGGCAGCTTGGCGTGGATCAGGTTCTGTCCCTGCATCATCAACACGCGCTCATCTTTCATACACATCACACACATCGCGTGGCAAAAAACGCACCCTTTTATATTTGCAACTAGAAAGACCTCAGTCAAGGTCGCAATGATCACTTTAGCAACATTTTCCTCCTCTGACCCTGAACTCTGACCTGTGATCTTGACCTGCTAACTTGACCTACACTGTGTTGCAAAAAAGTATATCACCCAACCTTCAACGATAATTTTAACTGTAGTTGTCCGATTCCAGTAATTTTTGGTACAGTTATTATTCAGTAAATATGCCATTAAAAAGTGGAATGATTTCCCATTTCACCTCATTAGTGTACACGCCTTACCTTGAGAAACTTTAAGACCCTTAAATGTCAATAATGCTCCATCTCATCGTGCCACGGACACCATTAAACTGCTATATTAAGAAACGCAGGAATTCTTTGGTCATGATCTCTGGCCATTGAACAGTCCAGACCTGAATGCAGTGGATTATAAGGTCTGGGGTGTTATGCAGCAGCAAGTGTATGAATGTCGTACGAACAGTGTCAGTGAGCTGAAGCAGCGTCTCATTGATATCTGGCACAGTCTGCAGCAGAACATCATTGATGCGGCTATCAACGAGCGGAGAAAGCGACTGATGCACGTGCAGATGGACAGCATTTTGCATACTTATTGTGAACTTGTTATAAGACTGTAAAAGCTTTCGACAATTAAAGTGTAATTAACTTTGTTTATTCTCAAAAAAGTTCCTTTCCACTAACTTTGTGATTTTCAGGGTCTTAAAGATTCCCAAGGTAAGGCACGTACAATAAACAGGTGAGGTTGGAAAATTAATACCAGTTTCGATGGCATATTCACTCAGTAATAACCGTACCAAAAATTACTGGAATAAGACAACTACTGTTAAAATTATTGTTAGAGGTTGGGTGGTACACTATTTTTTGCAACACCATATTGATAGTATCAATGTGAACCAACATGCCAAATATCTAGGTCAAAGCTCAAAAGTGTGACACACACACACACATACACATCCGACCAACCTGGACAACTAACGCAAATTTTGAATGTAGACGATTAAGCGAATGGCATCAAAATTGCCCACCTCTGTTGATGTAATACAGTGACATGTCCAGCTGTCTGTCCATCTGTCAGTCTCTGTGTCACACACGATCTAAATGACTGAAGGGCAGCACTTTGTTAATGCTGGCAGCTAAGAAGCACAAATTCAAAATCCACATTATTGGTACAACAGCTTTTAAGTCTCTTGGTTGGTTGCATTTCACAGTGGTAGAACATTGGTCTGTGACCGGCGAACTTTCCTGTCCTACGCTCGACCTGCAGCTGATGGGTGACCCATTTATGTGGGTAAACCGTCCACTACAAGATCAGCCAACTGGGCCAACTCAGCCTTTCATCCTTTCGAGGTCGGTAAATGACTAGTGAGATGTAATCGGATGTGCACTACCTCACTCGGGTGGCGCCATCTGGTGAATGCTTACGGAGTAAAGGCAGGATGGTTCATTCCATTCGTGGATAAACGTGTGGGTGGCAGGTAAAACTATGTGATTCCTCTAACACGTGCCATTCCTGAGCGCATTAGAGGTGGTTTACGATAATGCGCTATAGAAATCGACGTTTTCTTTACTTTACTTCCTCAGCGGTCAACGAAACTCTCCATAAATTTACGTCACAGATCCGTTGAAACTACACAACAATTACTCATCGACGTACCGTGTTCAGTTTCTTCCACAATGTCAGTATTGGATTGAGCTCAGCTGCCCAGACTTCTCTGTCGAACTTGGCAGCACGCGTGTCCGCACGCTTCAGTATCTTCAGCTGTGTGATGACGCTGCTGCTGGACATCCTCTGTGACGACCGGTCAATGTTCTCTGGCAGTCCAAAGTACGATGGGGTGTCTGCTTCTGGTAACACTTCTATGGCATCGATGAAGTCCTGTCATATTCACACGTCAAATACAACTGACAACGATCAATCTCTATCTACAGCATGTCAACTCGTGTGGCACAGTGGTAGAATGTTGGTCTTCGGCCAGCAAACTTTCACTGTCCTGCACTCGACCTGTAGCTGATGGGTGACCATTTATATGGGTAAACCGTCTGCAATATGTCAACCAATCAGGCCAATACAGCCTTTCATCCCTTTGGGGTCGATAAATAACTAGTAAGCTGCAATTGGATGTCTGCTACTTCAGTCAGGGGCGGCGCCATCTGGTGAACACTTACGACGGAAAGGCAGGCATGGTGTAATTTGCAGGTAGTGATCCATGTCTGAGCACTTTAAGACTATGTGTAGTATAAACGGCGCTATATAAATACTCTTCCTTTCCTTTCATTAACACCACCATCGCCGTCAACGGCCGTTTCCAGGTAAATCTGGTTAGCCAGTTTCCCGTTGTTGTTCTGGAAGAGAACCTTTATGGATAAATGCCCTTCCTGTCACCCAATCAGCAACGTCAAAGCACTGACAACAACCAAATAATATCACCCGCTGGCCTCATCCTTTCTTTATCTACAAACGGACTCCTGGTGGAAGGGGCATTGCTGCTCTCCAACATAAGTACTACACCTGTAGATGTGCCATGAGTATTAAAATGTTAAGAAAAAATGCAGCACGTGATTTCTAGTGATTCGCCAGAAAATAAAACGACTGGATTCGATTCGATTCAAGGTGAAAATGACTCGACTCAATTCGACTCGACTGACTACAGCAAACTCGCAGTGTTTGTTAAGTGAACTGTGGCTGAGCTCATTTCATTGGTGAATCTGTAATTTTGTCAATGGCTGCAGCAATTCTGTATAATTATAGTGGGCTTGATTTTATAATTTGTAATTTTATGTGCCGTGTTATTTTGCTATTATTAGTATTTTATGTGTTACTCTTTGCTTGAGTGCACTGTGTTTTGAATCTACATTCTCCGATAATCACTATTCTGTAATTATGCGCAGATTGTGCCAAACTGAAAATAATTAATTCAATTTGGTGATGTGAACTGATTCGAATCAATTCAGTTAGATGAATCAATTCAAATCGATTTCCCATCACTAATAATTTTCTTACTTCAAATACGCATAACGTTCAACTGTTGCAGATGTTTGCACATGACGTTAAATGTAAAGGTGCCGTGCTCCAGTGAAGCATAGACAGAATGAAGAAATCATGAAAAATGAAACCTCGTAATTAAATTTTATAAATAAAATTAGTAAATAACAATAACTAAGCGTCTTTAACTTACCCGGTACTGTGTAGAGGTTGGTATAGTCATAGGACCCAGTTTCCTTGATCCGCGATTCTGTTCGCCAATGACTTCGGAGTTAAAGAACTGTTTCAAGTAGGACATCAGCACTCGGCTGTCAAATGAATTATCAACACGGCCACCATAGATTGCCAACTCCAACAAACCATGGACGAACTCCCATGAAATATTGCCACGCCCACCTGCATCAATAATTATTCAAATATATACGTTAGGAGGTATTGCAACGATGCGCTGAAGAAATTTACATTTGCATTGCATTATTCATCGCTGATGGTGTTGGAGAGATGGCACAAAGCAGCTATGCCCTTTCTGCCAGGAGAACAGTGGTAATGAAGAAAGAATAAGGCCAGGACACTGGTTAGGATTAGTGCTTCTGGTTCCTTCAGTGTTTTGACAATGACGGTTTGGTGACATGAAGTACATCGGGCCCATAAAAACCCAATTCTGCTAATCGCCAGAGCTTCTGTTCCAGGACTGGAAGACGAGAAGGACCTGAGTAGAACCAGATGACCCAGGTTCATCAGGAAAAATGGCCGTTAAATGTAAGCAAGTAGTGGTAGGAGTACATCACATTAGTCAAGACACAGTGAATATGATACAATAGTAAACGCATAACATACACCTGACGGGTTGCCAACTTAGTTTATCTATGAAGGCACCACAGAAAAATAGCAAAACAGAACGAAAAATACGAAATGACATCAAGGTCACTTAAGGTCACTGGTAAATTAAGCACTATTCAACTAATGACATAGGACTTCTTTTGAGTTCCATTTTAACTATCTGTATCATGCACCGTGTTTCAAACGTTACCATTTGTCTATGATTTAGAAGCTTATGTAACTACAACTGACCTCGAACAGGCGCACAGTTCAAATGCGACAGCAGAAACAGTGCCTTGTGCATGACTTACAATCATTATAATTACCTTGCTGGTGATATAATGTATATGTTGTATGTATTTTCATGATATGTGCCTCAAAGAAATTTAAAAAAACTAAAATGACTTTTAAAGGTTACTCAAATCGTCAGAAATAGCACTGTTTGACAGATCACGCATGACTTTCTATTAGTGTGCCATATGTCCTCCATATCTTGTACCATTTCAGACAAACAGCCAAATATCAATACAAAAATTGTGAATATTTAATACTACATGTGTACTTTGTGACATACTGAGGGTGTCTCTGTTGGAATTTTGCCTCAATGTTTGCCGTGACAATGGTGTCACTTACAGATTGCGAAAAAGTTTGACATGTTTATTGACAGACAACAAATGAGAGAGAGCTATAAAATTACGAAAAAATATACCAAATTTTCATAAAATATGCCGCATAGAAAAGCAGACATTAATTAAACACTGCATATTCCTTGATCCAATGGGCAGATACCTCTCATATACATGTCTGCCATTTCTACAACTTTGGCTGTGTAGGTTACATACAACGTACAAATGTGTGAAACAGAATCACTATGACCACTTGATGACTGAATTCTTTCACTAAGAGACATTACACCTGCTCTTGCATAGAGACCGTCGATAATTTCTGCACTCGATCGTAAGTCAGACCACCCAAATTCATAGAATTTGGTCCAACCCTGTCGAACAGCAAACATGTAATTCTAAACAACACCAAAACTATCTGACAAAAATCACTGTCCTCAGATTTTAGAAATAATAGATCACAAGTAGCAGTTTCAGCATTGATATTACTGTTGGTTGGGCATGAGCAAATACCAAACACTTCTAGTGGGACATCTTTGCCATGTGGCCTAAATTGTGCCAGAGAAAAATGGCTGGTTAAACAAAAAACGAGAATGCATCTATAAAGAAAATTATAAGCAACGCTGTCATTGCAAAACCAGTAGGGATGAAGGCTGAGATGACCTACATTACGTGAAAGCGGAGCGGCTGGAATATGAACCAGCGACCTGCCAATTGCAAGTCCAACGCCCCACCGCAGCGCTAACACGAAGCACAACTCTTAGCAGACATCACCATTATATTCATATAATTTTTTTTTATTATTATCTAAAATATTTTCTGGTACTGACGTCACAGTGCTGGCATAAATGGAGCAACACTCCTTCCATTGGGCGTCCAATGGCTAATTAAGAAAGGATGAGGCCAAACCACGGTTAGGGTTAGTGTTCCCTTCAGTACTTCGACATTGATGGCTTAATGACAGGAAGGACATCCAGCTCATAAAAACACGTTCCACTAACCCATAGAGGTTCTCTTCCAGAGTAGATAGAGGAAAGGAACCCGAGGGGAACTGGCTTACCCGGATTCACCTGGAAAAACGGCCATTTAACAGAAGTAGAAATAGTAATAGAGGAATATTTGTAAGGCATGGAGACAGTGTAGGTAACATCGCTGAGAAGAACTCTAGTCTCCTCTCTAGTCTGAATGTGCCAGTTGCCATCACAACGGGCAGTACAACTTTTTTCCAACAAAACCTCCAGTTCTTAACTGGGAGTGCCTAGTGGTTAAAGTAAGCTGGAACACACCGGAATGCCGTTCTGGGCCCCCCAATTTGTCCCGTTAACAAGTAAAATTAAACCGGAATGCACATTCCAGGGCTCCAAACATGTACAGAATCTGCAGTACCATTTATCGATCTGTTTCTTGCAGCTATGTTACAGTTTTCACATTGTTTGCAGTGTACATATGCCACAGTGCGTGGCCTTAACTTTGGCGTAAACTGCGAGAAGCAGTCCGTGCCCAAGGTAACTCCACCCGGGGCCGTTGTGCAGTATTCAGCCCGGCCCCAGAGAAAGCAAAGGGCCCCACATTTTAAGAGAATTCCTGGGCCTAAAAGTATAGTTTAACCACTGGGAGTGCCAGCTAACACAGATTGGCCTGTGAAACAGCTGTAAAAACAGCTGTGTATGTCAAATATTTACTGATTGCCATCAACAGGTTCACATGCCGTGTGAACAATGCTGAGACACTCTGTACCTGTGGAATGAATATTCGACGTTCTTGCACGATGGCGTGGAACCAGGCGAGCACAAAGAGTGCCTGAGAGCGAGACACACTGCCTGACTTGCTCACGTACTCTGGACTCCAAGCCTCGAATGTTCGTAGCAAGTTCTTCTTCACTCCTGGTGGGGCCTTCACACAGCATATGACAACAGCACATACAACAAGGTGTCGCCCTAAAGGAATGTAACCGTACTGGCCTGCAGTGCAGTGTCAGCCGCCCGACCTCCCACGCGCCTGGCGGCCGGCCCGGCGGCGGCCGACCGCCCACGCGCCCGGCCGGCCCGCCTGCCGGCAGCGTTACAGACGACGACAGACGACGCCGACAGACGACGCCAACAGACAACAGACACCAGCAAGCACAACAATATTGGCCCATTAGGCGGGCCAGTAATAATTTTGTATGTTTTATTCTGTACTGGCACAGAATTACAAAAATGGTGTGACAGTGGCTACTTTCCCTCAGGAGTACGTAAAAAAATTTGTTGTTTTTTACAGCAATATGAAATTACTACCTAAACAACACTCTGGCACACTGTTGGTTATATACAGAATTTCTTAGACAATCACAAAACAGTCACCTTTCCTAGCGCCAATTGGATTACTTCAGCATTGTGTAAGAACACTACACATGCATCAGTAATTTCCTAATGGCACAATAATGTCATTATAGACAATTATTCCAAGTCCTGAAAAAACAGAAAACAGATTGAAACTTTTTAACAGCAAATTATAAGTTTCCACAATTTACGTAGGTCTACAGGCAATGTAAATGAAATGTGATAGTGTTTTGTTCCAACGCTGCGCACATATGAGCGTTACATGAACTTTGTCTGTCATTGTCTAGTCCTGCATTTTCAGTCAACCCTGGTGGAGCAAGAAAGGACAAGGCACGTGGATGATGGCTAATAATTCTTGGTCAATACTGGCAACACAAAGGGCATCCAGCCAGTAAAAACCGCTCTAATTATCCCCAAATGCTCTGTTTTGGGGACCCAGCTTAACCTGGAAAAATGCCGGAAAAGAAAGCCTGTTAAAATTAAAAATGAAAGCAGTAGTTATTAACCACGCCCGCAGTTGCATGGGTAGAGTTTTCAGCGACGTTTACGTGTCTGTCTGTTTTTCACACAATATCTCAAAAACCAATGCAGCTAGGATCACCAAACGTGACACAGAAGTGTTTCATGATGACTCATGGAAACCCATTTATTTTGGGGTCAAAAGGTTAACGGTACAGTCAAGAGGCACAAAAAATAAATCTGCGTCGGTCTTCAGACAGAAGACAATATTGCCGCTTGTTGCGTATATAAGCTATGCTAGATTTTCTCTGATGCAATGCTCCACCACACAAGCCATGTTAGCAACATCAGGTTTTCCCTGTGTCTCTTTCTGTGGCTGATGATGCTCCGACTGCCGGTTTTTCCATGCGTGGAGTTTTTGCAGTCAGCCAGCAGCAAAAAACATTGCTAGCGTGGGTCATGACACTCTTGTGAGTGCTGGCTTCTTCTAGTTCTGTCTGTGACGATGGTAGACAACATCTATCACAGGGTGTTGAATTGCGAGAATACTGCTAGTGTGTAGCATTAATGTATAATAAGCAGTGAAACAACAGCTGCTCCTGCGAGACCCATCACACCGCCAGTTGACACAATCACTGCAGCGCTGACCTCAAAGGTTATCTTCAGACTTGACTGCAACAAGATCGTCGGAAACTTCGGATGAACTTCTGCCGTCATCCACAGACGGAAGTCCTTGTGTGGATTCAGACCCTTGATCACCTGTAACATACAACAGTACACCAAATCGGGAAATGAAGTTGATGGGCACACCTGGATACCTGGCGTCTCTGCTCGAGAGTCACAGACCGGCTTGTATATTGGGAACTTCAAATAAAAACTTGCTGACTGTACCGAAGTCGCCATTAGCTCTCCTTTCTCTGTTACTGCACCTACTGTCTGGAACTTGCTGTCTGATACATGTAAAGAGGCTGAACTTGTCAGTAAACCTGCCCATGTAGCCCAGTGGTCAACGCACTCTGTAGCCATGTGCAGTGGAGCGTGACGCAACTGGGTGCCAGGGTTCAAAACTCGGTCTGGGTACATTCACTCTCCAGTAAAGAATTATTTCAAATAATTCAGATGCATATGATAAACAGGGAGATAATTCCGGGCAGGAAAAGAGGGCTCAACCGTGTCCTCTATAATCTGTAACCTTTATTAGCTGCCTCAAGGTTGTCAGCGGCGCCGGCATAGGCTGAAGCTAAAAGGTGTGGCTAGCCACGGACTGATGTCAATAAAAGCACCAGTCAAGGCTAGCCAGATGGTAGGCCACGCCTAGAAATACCTGGCAAACTGCTCATTTCTACGTACCCCCTCCATCCTACACGTCATGCACACAATAGCACACACTTATCAATCTCCCCTCCTGCTCTCTGCACTGAACCACTATAAGGTCTCAGCGCTGGGGTCTAGAGTAGGTTAGACCCTGGTCCGCAATAATGAACGAATGAACTCGTCAGTACTTTCAAAAGTAGATTAAAGACTTAATCTTTTTACGTAGCCTATGGAATAACACTCGTCTAGTCATCGCCATGACGTGCCTCCGCTTCGCTTGCGACGCATGGCACTATACAAATCTACATTTGATTTGATTTGATATGATATGACAATGATGTGCACATCAGTAGTGATTAATGCCATATTATAGTGCCACAAACTGTCATATCACATAAATTATATTTAATGGTTCCCAATATTTTCTGCCCCATGAACCTTTTTTACCATATATCAGAATGCCATTCCCTATTTCCAAGACTGTGTGATTCAAAAGATGCATTCCAAATAATACGGGATGTTATTAAGAAAAACACTGTATTATTCGTGACAGTGTGCCACGTACAGATTGTCTCGTAAGCGCAATACGACAACAAGCATCAGTACAATGGCGACATGTCAGCAGCTACACAATGATTGCAATAACTTCAGCTAAATCTGTTAAAAGATCAATATTCTGACAATTTGACTTTGCTAACCTGCGGTCCCAATTCTCCCGGAAACTCTTGAAATTCCCCCAATGGGGTATTCCCCTGGTTGAAACCTCGTTATATTCTTAGTACCATATTATTAACTCTCACAATAGCTGTAACTAGATAACAGCAACATAAACATTGCAAGTAAGTGAGCATTAAGCACATAATTAAGTAGTAAGTAAGAAAGTCAAACATTTATAAAGCATTTAAGTGTAGCTGCGTCAGAGGTGCTTTTGTAATACTGTTATTAATATTAGCATGAAAATTTGCTGTCATCATTACACATTATTAACTAACTGAACGACCTTTTCAAGAGTGGGCAGCCATGCGGTCACAAGATGAAGGTTCTTGAGACAAAGCCATTCACCATTTGTAGCACATTCCTGCAGCAGCTGCATAGCGACCTCAGCCTGGCCTTGACCCATGGCAACCTTTGCACCACACAGCAGCGACATGAAAACCAATCTGCATTCATCTCAGCTATGACATGTCACATTCAGTCTCATTGACAATCATTCTTTCACCTGTTTCACAAATCTTTTCCATCATAGTCCGCCGATATCCCTCGGGATTGCATTCACGGACTAGGACTCCGACCGATTGTTCTGTGCTGATCAGTTTCTGTTTTCAGTTCTTTTTCGTCAATTTTCTGTCTTGGTTTCGTGTGGTAGATTATGCTGGCTACTTGTCAGCTTTTACGTGGATAATATGCATTTTACTCATATCACACTGTTGTAGAGGTTAAATCATCACAGTTTTACTTATCAAGCACAGATGTTTTACGTCACTGAAATGCCGAGATCATCCCTGCTCAAACTGGTACTTAATCAAAGTATCATGGAAAGCTGAGTGTGACAAATACAATTGCCTGTGATATTACTGACATACATAAGGCATCCTTGACGACAGCCCAGCATATCATAAACAACCATAGAAGAATAAGAAAGCAAGTGTGACATATTACGGACACTGCCTGACGTCAGAAAGCCGGCATAAAGACAGTAGTAAACTAGGAAAAGCTGGCACTCACAAGAGTGCAAAAACCCATGCCAGGGAAAATCCAGCGTCCAGTGGCAAGCGGACACGGGGCAGTGACGCAGGGAAAATCCTGTTTGTGTGATGAGGCATTACAGCAGGGAAAACCGAGCATGGCTTACATATGCAGCAGCAGTGGCAATACTGTATCCTGTCTGACGACTTACACAGACGTTCTGACCCTGACCTTTGACCTTTTGACGCCAAAATAAATGAGTTTCCAGTAATCATCATGGAACATTTGTATGTCAAGTTTGGTTATCCTAGCTGCGTTGGTTTTTGAGACATCGTCTGGAAAAACAAACAAGCAGCGGTGAAAACTGTCGTCGGCGTGGGTAATCAAAAAAGGTTAAGGCCAGTGGGAACTTTCGCTTGTTTGGAGTCAGTGTTTTGAATTCTCTTCAGTGCTGTGACACTAATTGGCTGGGAGACAGAAAGGACATCCAACCCATAAAAACCTGTGTCACTTTTGCTCATATGTCCGTTTCTGAAACAAGCAGAGGAAAAAAACTGAAAAAATAACTAAATTTACCTGGAAAATGCCAATAAAACGCAGGAGATGGATGACGCTGACTAACTGCTTGTATTGTGACGATGCACTCGCTATGTTTAACCTATTATTTTTAATCTGTATTAGTTTGTATTAGTTTTCTTTATGTTGTAATCTTGTATTTCTAGTCTAGGTTTAAGGGTAGACATAAGTGCAGACCATCCGCCTGTCTGACCTGCCCGTTGTATTGTTCAATTTACTCCGCATATTGTCGTTATGTTTTGACGAATAATTAAATCAATAAATAAGTCACACACCTGATGATATTTATCTGCTCCGATAGTTGACTTGGCAAGATCCTGCAGTTCCTGAGATGGATCAGCGCCCAACGACAGGATGAAAAGAATCGGTTCAGATGCCTGAGTCTCGTTCTGCATGATGTGAAGCAGATTAAGATTCGGAGGAGACAACTCCTTCAGACCTAACAGCAAATCACACAAAGGCAAATACATCACGGTTACCCATTTTTACTACTATTACTACTTTCAGCTTTCGTCTGAATGGCTATGGCCACCTGCATGACATCACGACACATTGCATAAATTAAATACAGCTGAGATGGTTCATATCTGCCTATAAATCTACGTTTATTTATTTCCATTTACTACAGAAATCTTTCTATCATACCTTATGCCTTTTTACTTCCTGTACAATTTACTTTACTGCACGATCTTATGTTTTCCAACATTTACAAATGCCTTCTGCAGCAAGCATTCGCAGATTATTCTTCAAGTCACAAACGTTTATAGGCTAGCCGAAGCAAAGTAGTACACGGCAGTCGGAAAACACGGCATGTACCGAGAGCAGTGCAGGCAAACAGAGACATGGCCGACTGCAGACGATCTGGTCTGGTCGCCTGCACAACAAGCAGTTGCTGGAATGCCGACAGCTTCTTGCAGACGAATGGCGGCAATTCCTGCTCACAGTGACTGCTGCGCGAGTACGTAGACCAAAGCCCGGAGTCGTGAAGCTGTAGCTCTTGGTAGAGTTGCGGAAAGGTCGCCTAATTCAACAACACCGACAGCGTGTTGCACTCAGCAAATCATCATACACGCTGACGCATCACTACAGACTACTAGTAGTAATCTACTACGAATACTTCCAAATGTTTTACTGGCCTCTCCTAGAGTTACGCCAACCTTCTATGGTGTCCTCAAGAAAAACGTTTGTGGACCCGAACTTACACGTGGTGTGCATGAAAAATAGATCCGTTAAACCAAAACAAAGTAAAATTAAGTTAAACCATAAATCATATCATGTTATGCTGATAATGAATGCCTGTAAGTGCGATATTCAATATGATGTTCCGAGCTTGGAAGTTCAACATGACGGCAAAGCCGTTTGAATGTTAACATTTCAACCTCCTAACATCATATTTGACTATCGCACAAACAGGCATGCTTTATCTGTTTTGTCATGTGACTAACTACAAAAATTTAAAAAAAGATTAACTTGAAAAATAATTATCTGAGCAATGTCAATAGACTCTTGAGGTGAAATGTTGTCTGTTACAAGGCGACTTCCAATGAATGGAGCTGCATGTGCCAATAAATGCAACTTCACAAACACCGTATGCTAGGTGTCGCCTAACATAATGATGTCTGAACTCGAAACACTTGAAGTGAAAATTCGTACTAATTTATTTAGTTATCTATTTAACTGTTATCTATTTATGTGATTCTGAGTATCGGAAATGTTTGACTTTGACCATTGTTCTCGTATACTACGCGCTAACATACACTCAGAGTTATTATATTTATAAACGTCAGAGTGTCGTAATTGTACTAATTACAAAAAAGCCATTTCAACATTGCAGAGTGTGGCCATACTGTACTATGGAGTACTTGAGATTATGTGCCATGCTAAATAGGTGTCACAATGGACAGAGCGTTGGACTTGCGATCAACAGGTCATGGATTCAAATCTTATTTGGGGCAAAAGCTGCGTAACAACCTTGGGCAAGTTGTTCATACCTGTGTGCCTCTGCCACCAAGCAGTATAACTAGGTATCGGCCAAGGGGGCGGTGATGCTCTGCGGCTGAGAAGGTAATCGCAGCCCTGGCGGGAAGTAATGGTAGCCTACCGTCGGGTGGATACCATATAGTCACCTGCGGGCTGACTGCCTGTACACCGGGATCAGCTCCGGCCCAACGCTCAGTAATGAGTATGGGAAGCCTTTACCGTTTTTATAATTGCAATGATGCACGGTGCACGGTGTGGACATGAAGATCACATTAGAATGACTGGTCACCTTGAGCAGCAGTAGTGCTGGAGTTCGATCAGGTTCGATCCAATTAGGAATGTCTTTGTCTGATTCATTCTTTGTGTCACTGACGATGAGACCAGTGAATGCCTCCCATTCCTGCACCACCATCAACGTTAAGTGAACACAGCATGCACATAACACTGTAGCTTTCAAAACAGTAAACATACGAAAGGAAAGAAAAAGAAAGGAAAGGAAGGACCACACAGTTTTACCTACAAATTACACCATGGCTGCCTTTCCTTTGTTAGCGTACACCAGACGGCACCATCCTTAACTGAGGTAACAGATATCCGACTGCAGCTTACTACTCATTTATCGACCCCTAAAGGATGAAAGGCTAAGTTGGCCTGGTTGGTATAGCACATAAGTGGTCACCCATCAGCTACAGGTCAAGCACGGGACAGGAAAAGTTCGCCGGCCAAAGACCGACGTTCTACCGCTGTGCCACGCAACCAACCATAGCAGTCTATGCGTATTGTTACTGAGGTACCAAGCTAAGGTTTTATGACCCACTTGACAAAAATAGGCCATTTTGAAGACGTTCTTCCCTGCCAATCTCACGGCTTAGTACCGAAAACTAAATCTAATACAACAAAAGCAAATATGCATCCATAATAAAATATACTATAGCACAAAATAAACATAACAAAACTAAAGCCAGGTTTGGTCGGCACTTACGATCTTCAGCCTGGAAATGGAACGACCTATTCTTAAGGAAGTAAATAAGTAAGGAAGGAACTAAGTAAGTAAATGATTTACATAGTGCCGGTCTGCCGGTATCAACAAATGAATCCGGCGCAAGACAGGCCCAGAGCCCACACAGGACAGACTATGCATAACAGCAGGCCCTGTCACCAAGACTGAACATAATTAAAAACAATGTTAATGGATTGTTTGCTCGTCTAACTGGATAAAAGGCCATTCACACTATGCGCAGATGTGCATGTATCCAGGCGGACACAAGCATATCCATGTGGACGCACGTGGACACACATACACACAAGCACTCGGTTTTTCTTTGACCCACCTTCTGAGGATGATCGGGGCAGGTTGTTTAAACGCCACATGCCTTGCCTCCGGCCCACCCAACTCCAATCACCAGCCCCCAACAGGTAAAATCATCCACTCATCCTTTCTTAATGCAATAACTCCTGAAGGAAGGGACATAACTCCATTTACGTGGGCTCTCTGAATCTGCATATGCATAAAACACTGAAATTTAGACGCACAAAAAACAAAGTTGCATAAAAATCGTTGGACAACACTTACATCCGGTTTGAACATGTCTGGGAACATGCCATGTACCATGTGGAGTGCGAACATGAGCCGATCGGCTTTGAACAATGATCGACAGGCATAAGTGAAGACTGAATTCTGCAGCAGTGTACTCAGAGACTTGATGCGGTGTTCTGTGCTGGCGCCTTCCTACATCACCAGACAGATAACACATACGACAGTTAACACAGATGTAGCCTGCTGCAATACCAAGTGTAAATGTCAATTATTCATTTTTTATAAATTATTCTTTACTTCAATGGTCAAAACCATGTTCCAGTAGAAAACCCAGAAAGTCAAAAAATGCGAAAACAAGGCAATCATAGATATGAGATTTCGCCTGCTGTGTGCAATTCCTCTTTTCACGGCCGATAATAGACTCATCAAACGTTTGCAATCAAGCGTCTGCCTGTGTCGTGTGCGAGCTGCTACACGGACCAGTCCACTTTGCAATTCATAGGGTGTTAGGCTTGTCGGGCACGTTTTCACCAAAATGGCCCCTTCCCCTTTGGGGATCGTCATTCCCACGTAAAACATTGTTTCTGGGATCAAGCCCAGTCATCATCCCAAACGGCATCTCGATTGGTTCAGCCATTTTTATATGGGTCCCAAATGCATGCACAATGTACAATGCATTGTTAATGAGGAAGAAAACCCTCGAAATTGGCCCTCCCCTGGGATTTCGTCACTCTGCCAGAGGAGGACCGAGCCAAGGCCATAAGCAACATCCACAAAAAACTGGTAGAGATCAAACGTGCCATTCGGGAGATATCCTGGCAGACAGACAGACACAAACACACACAGACAAGGTCATCATAATACTTCACAACTGCTCCCATGGGCAAAGTAATAACACAGGACATTTAGACAAGTCCTGATTGACTCAACAGTATTACGGAAAATGTCTTTGTACCTGATTTCTATATCCTAAAAACAAAGTGACAAAATATACTGAACAAGTATGTTGGTCCTCGTTATTGCTCGGCCGAAAGGTATGCTGGTCAGTGGTCATGTTGCATGCTGCCCCTGGTAAGTCATGGTGAGTATGCCGAGAGACAGATGGACGGACGCCAGATCATTACATTACGCTTTCCATTAGATGTGGCCCGCATAATAAATCATAGAAACAGCTAGCAGTAAGTACTTAAATGTACTTAGAACTTCAAGTAACAGCTTGCTGTACAGGCGTACTGTGTGTGTAACCGTCAGCAATTTTCGAGGTTTGCCTTTAACCCATTCCACAACAGCAACAATGTCAAAGCAACATTGTCGAAGCAAATGGCAACTTTGTTGCCTGTTGCATTCGACAATGTTGCTTCGACATTGTTGCCGGTGTAGAGGGGCTTTAGTAAGACAGTTGCTCCAAGAAGTATGCAGCAGATTTCTTACAGGCAGGATGTCATTCCCAATGTCTAGTGAACAATCCCAATGCAGTCTGTTTAAGGCATTCCATTGCCACTTGCACTGCTGTCAAAGTAGGAATGGTTAAAAAATGCAATTCAGTAATGCTAGGCGTGAGATCAGAACTGAGTGCAAACCTGTTTGTTGTGCAGAGCTCTCTGAAACAGACTGAGGAATGACGCCAGACTGAAGCGATACATGTTGTTGATTTTACACAAATCACTGATAACAAAAAACAACTTGCTGCCCTTCTCTGCCAGCGGCAAGTACGCATCTCTTTCCTGCACAAATGCCACAGTTATTCACCGCATTAAATCTACAACTACATCAAGCACTATTGGGCAGCATTGCCTGCACGCAGTATATCAGATGCGGCCTACTGTTACTGATGTTGCAAGTAGCGCAGTCTGTCTGTATGTCTTTGTTGGGCACATGGGTGAGCTGTGGAAAACGGCTGAACCGATCAAGATGCCGTTTGGGGGCCAACTCATGTGGGTCCAGGGAACCATGTATAACATGGAGGTCAAGGCTGTACGAATCCATTCGCTGCCGCAAAGGGTGACGAAGATGGCAATGTGGCCTTTTGCCAAATTACTTTAAACACTTGTTTACTACTACATACTCTCACTCTGATTTTACCTTATACCCTCTTCACTTTTGTTTTATTGCCTACTATTGAACGATAAATTTAACAGGCAATAAAGCGGCTAGGACAGTCACATCAAAGTTCACAGGCAGACATCAACTGCTACAAAGTCTGAGTACAGATGCTAACTGGACAATGGGTCACTTTATCTTTCGCTAAAACCAAATCTAAAATCTGAGTCTAAAACCAAAGCTTCATTTGAACAGCTAAAACCTGGACTTTTGGTCTTAGACTAAGGTTTTAGACTTTTGGTTTTAGCGAAAGATAAAGTGACCCAGTGTATGGAGTTTTGCTCTCTGTAAACCTCCAGTAAGAAACAGTTTGCCATCATCCTCGCATGACAACAGCCTGTCACCGAACACTTTCTAACAGAAAATGAACACACATCTATGGGCAATGATAAGCATCGCCTGGCACTACTGCAGTGCTGTTGTGAGTTTGACACAAGTGTTACTCGCTTGAACTTGACCGCCACAGGTTTTCGATGCTTCCTGTGTTGTATAAATTTCCGGGCACCGAAGTCACCATAATGAATCTACAGTTGTTTCACAAATCGTTCCCATCATAGACTCTCTTCCTCTCTCAAGACTGCCTCCATGGACTTTTACTTGGACTGCTTTTTCCGAGCACATTGGTTTGGTTTTTACTTCTTTTCCTTGTTTTCTTCTTCTTTTCCTTGTTTTTTTATATTGTTTTTGGTTCCATGCAGCAGAATAAGCTGGCTAGCCGTCAGCTTTTGGGCTCATATCATACTGTATCATACTGTATTGAAACCAAACAAACTCACGGTATCCAGTGAAGTCTGCAGTTTCACTGACTCATCCAGTGACTGCACGATTGTAACACTGTTCTGCTTCGTCTGATTCAGCGAGTCCAACAGCTCTTTGTTCTCGAGAATATTTCCTTTTGCATTAGCCAACTCCTGCACACCAGAAGCAGATCAATCAGCTACCTCATTGTTAACAGCACTATTTTTTCCATTCTCGCTCCCCAGAAAAAACTCTTTGGAATTACACGAATACTTTCAACTAGTGAAGTAAGCACACCATGTACAATTTCAAGAAAACTAAAAATTAAAAATCTTAATTTTTACCACGAAAGAAGATCAGAGCAGCAGCATCAACGACTAAACTTTTAAAGCAGTAAGAACATGCAGACCTCCAGCAGCGACTCTTCCAACTTGGCAAGTTGGATTTTAAGATCCTCTTCCTGCTTCAGCAACTCCGTCTTCCGTACTTCAAGCTCTGGCTTTTCATTCTGAAGAGTCATGGCGAGCAGCTGCAGCAGATGATCAAACAAACGGTTATCAGTGACATTCTACGGACCACTGGCGTACTCGGCGTACATGGCTCCCCGTCTGAAAAATTATGCACTGAGAAATACAGAAATTCATATTTAAAAGTGATGTTCAACAGACAGACTTGAGTGAAGTATGATACGCGAATTTTAGAAGGGTCGGTCACTCTCTTTTTAAAAATCTAATCACGCCACCGCTGTGGACACTAACAATGAACAACTAGTCACCAGAAAGTGCAACTTACAACGGCCGTTTTTGCCAGGTAAACCTAGGTCAGTTGGTTCACCCTCGGGTCCTTCTCCTCCACCAGTCCCGGAAGATTAGTAAAACGGTTTTTTTTACGAGCCAGATATTCTTCCTGCCACCCAAGTGCCCAACCATCAGTGTCAAGGCAGTGGCACTAAATGGAACACAAGGCACTAACCCGAACCAATGGCCTGGCCTGAGTGGCCTGATCCTTTCTTCATTCACAACTGGACTCCTGATGGAAGGGGTACTACTTTCCTTACAGAGGCTTTCTTACGCCAGTTCTAATAATGATACTTTACTGTGAATCAAACAACAACCGTGCAAGATTAAATCAGTAACATAAATATACATGGCTACTCTACTACAGGCTACAGAAAAAAAATAAAAAACACAATACGGGAAAAACACAGTTGATACATCAACCAAGAATGAAGTTTAAAGCAGTTTAAGGCACGAAGTCATTAAAGAGGCACCAATTGATAAACGAAATTTTAAACGGGTTATATGCACAACGTGGCAAATGAATATTCACCAGCAAAAGGTCACTAAGAAATAGTCAAAAGCGACTAAAATTGTAGTCACTACTCTGTAAATTTAGTGACACTTCATCATTTGGCGGTGTTATGCTAGTAATCATCGCTCAAGCGTGCATTAGCTTCAACATTCAGCACACAAACATACCCAACCAAATTCATAAGACATATCTGCTCACGAACCTGGCTTGTTAGTCCTGCACGGGTCGTAGTGAAGTTCACCTCCATAATGACAGATGCAGCATCCGCTGGAATTTCTGGATTTGGGTTCCTCGTGGCCAGGAACAGTCGGAACTCTTCGTTGTAATCAATTGTTTTGTCACCAATTTGCACCACAAATCTTGGTCCTGTCAATCATGTCAATCTGTATATTCAACAATGTCAATCAGCAGTCTCTTACGTCTTATATCTCAGCTGATCATGGATTTCTCACGCTTATCGGTTTTCTGTTTTAGTCTATTTTGACCGACCATTTCATTGGTCCAGGTACAGCAGTCGGTCCAGTGTGTGTGCGTCTGTATGTCCAGACAAAAACGTTTGAACTAAATGATCTATGACCTAGATAATTGCTATGGCAGTTCATCTTGACACTACCTAGAACAAGTTTGAAAGTCAAGGTCATCGATCAATGTACAAGGCCAAAGGAGGAAAACAAAAGCACAGCAACTGCTGGGAATAGGATGGCCGACTGTAGCTGAAAGGCAGATCTGAACTGAAAACTGTAAATTAGTTACGACCTTATGGTGATATAGAAGTGGATGTATTACTATTATTTTATTATTATTAATGGTTGACTAAAATGTTGCTAAAGTGGTCGGTGTGACACAAATGAGGGCTCTCTGGTTCTCACCAAATTTCAGTTTTGGCCACGTGCAGTAGTCTGAGCTGTGTACATGTCTCAGCTTTCGCGTGTTCATCAAATATTTGCATATTGTGTCACATTCCACAAATAGAAATTGCTCTGCACATAATTCCACTTTCACTGCATATGACTATCACGTGCAGTGCAATTTCAAACTAGCACTAATTAGTAGTTTAAAAATTATCAGTACTAAGCCAGTAGTTATGAAATAGTAACACTGTACGTGACAAAATATTATACAACTGCTATGACTATTACTAATATTACTGTTTGCAATTTGATTTCCGCAGACAATCCAGGTAAGGCCAGGTCACTACAAGTAAGGCCAGACCTCCCCAAGCAAACCTCTGGCATGTGTGTAGCAGGTTTCTTAGACGATGAATGCCCTTCAGGTTGTCCAATAAACAGCATCAAAACATGGGAAATTCTGCAAAAAGCATGTAGAAATTACACTTCGGAATTGTGCATACAATCACAAAATATATGCACAATCACGAAAGCTCACCTTGAGCAATGAGATCACGACGAAGCAGTGGATATAGCATCGGTTCAACGCCATCTACTTCTTGTATGATGAGTGTCTTTCCAAATCTCACAGCCAACTCTAGCTGTGTGGCAAAGTTTGCATCCTACGCAGCAGTATACGTAGAAAGATATGAATATGTGCACGTTCCACACAGCAAATATGCCAGCAAGAAGTATTAGAAATAATTATTTATATAGAAAAACAATTAATTTAAATAATTATATTATATACAAAAAACAATTAAGACACAAAGTCCAGTAACTGTCACCATATGAAGTGCAGATATAATTGGGCATACAGTATATATAAAAAATAAAAATTTTACATGCCCCTTCATCGTTCATATACAGTTTTCTA
>Ga0209780_1000283_pt1 | contig 25606 bp, 11 predicted proteins | sample WorMetexBAHAMAS2_FD_187384 | JGI IMG/M metagenome (GOLD analysis project Ga0209780, IMG submission 187384) | Marine gutless worms symbiont microbial communities from Max Planck institute for Marine Microbiology, Germany - Inanidrilus exumae... | ecosystem: Host-associated > Annelida > Digestive...
GCTCAACGGCTTGATTTGTTTACATAGTGTGTTAGACAAAGCCGGCTCTCAGTCGGTTTTCAAACGCACTTAAAATCCTCGCATTTTCATTTTTTCATTTATTCATTCATTCAAATCGCTGCATAAATGATTTTTCTGTTTGGAAAACTGCAAACAGTATGCTATTTTTTTCCAGAATTGTGCAGCATACATACCGGTATACGTAGTTGTCCTGCCGGTCTGTGTTTCAGCCCAGCTTTGGGTTCCGCAAGCGCACCACGCGCGGTCTGTCGAAAGTACAGAAAACGCGGAAGACTCAGAGACCGGATAGCTTCTTCCCGCCGGATTACGAGAGGGAGAATCCGACTTACGCGGTAGCTCGCCCGCCGGCCGCCGGCGTCGCCAACAACGGCGTCGACGTCGAGGTGGACGTCGCCGACAACGACCTCTACGTCAATGCCAGGCACTCCTAATTCACCGTCTACCGAGCGTATGTGCGCAATAAGTGCTACGGTACAACGCCTTTAATTTCCCGGCAGACGATTGGATAGAGACCAGTATGATCGACCAACCAGTGACCCGCGTGACCTGTTACGTCAGATTTACCAAAACGGAACCAAGACTACTTGTGCATAAATCATTTTAGCCAATTATTACTACTTTAAAGTACTTTTTACGTGAACAGCAATAATGTTTTGACAAAGCGTGCAAAAATAGTTACTACTTTCGTGCATTCCCTAGACAGATTCCCAGAACAAATTTTTTTCGGTTTCTGATTGTTATTTTAAGTTAAAGCTGTGTCACATCGCTTTTTGTTAGGCTCTTGCGGCTCCGAAACAACTGAATTTGATCAGGACATTTAAATGCAAAATTGTTTGGCCCCCGGGCCAGTTCATTGCATGCGGGGTCAGCTTTGCATGTATACCGGTGCACTCACTTTTGTAAGAATTCTCTACAGCTATGTTCAGCGTGCATCTTTCTTGCTGACGTCCATACAAAATGTGGACTAATCAGACATCTATTTGCTTGGCAGCTTTGCATCTGCTTTACATTTTACGAACATAATGTTATTTATTCAAGACGGTCTATTTATTCAAGATGTTCTATAGATTTGTACGCAACAACATTATAACCAAGATTGTACAACATGGCCCCGTTCGTAAATTTTATGCTTAAATTATGATATGATATGATACGATACGGTATATTTACGTGCGCTCAAAAGCTGACGGGGTGGCCAGCTTAACTTAGCGCACGGCACCGAAAACGAAAAATGAGGAAAACTAAACACAAAAACCAAGTAGTTTGGGCGATAGTGCGTGAAGGCAGTCCGGGAGAAAGAAGTGAAACTAATAAGGAGGAAGGATTGCCGAGGGAAGGGACGCCGCAGGCCCGGATTTAGGAGTGATCGGACTGTTTGGCGGAGCAGGGCTGCACACAAATTTAGGGGCTCACTCTCTGAAAAGCAGTTTTTCTGTAGTCCTTTTGGCACGTGCATTACACATATTAGATCGATATTTCGCAGGACGCCCGTAGAATGGCATTGTTAAACAGCAGAGAAAGAAAGGAAGTAAGGACCAGGTTTATATTGAACAGGCCCCACGTTTTGTTAATCCGCGCTGGGGTGCCCAGGGGCGTCGGAAGTAGTTTGAAGTTGGGGAGCAGAGGAGGTGGATTGTGGGGAGGGGTTACATCTTCCCACAGGGCGGGGTCTAGGGAGGCACTGCCCCACTCCAGGAAAAAACTAGTTTTTAAACTAGAAAATAACGTATTTAATGCACTTTAATGCATTATTTGTCGGGTCAGCAGGTCTCCGGGGTCGAGGGCGAAGGTATAATCCCCGGAAATTTGTTAGCCTAAATTTTAGGAGCAGAATCCTGCAATGTAGCGCTTTCTGGACTCAGAAAATAGCCTTCGCGAGGTTCTAATGTCCCAGTAAGTTAGCAATTTAACTGCCTCCAAAAGTTGAGGGAGCAGACGCTGATCCCGCTCTTCCCTGCTCCGACGCCCCTGTGATGCCGCACCCTTTACGCCGGATCGCCGACGCCATAACACAGTAGACATTTCCTTTTAAAAGCCGTCTTCTCACAGACTGCATTGTGCATGTGTGTTGCAGTTGGCATCTTTCTTACTTACGGCCCAGCAAAATACGGGAAACGCCTGGTTACTCTGACTCATTCAACGGCTCATTTAGGCCTGTTGTACTCAGAAGAAACCGAGCGCGTTTACGTATTAATTAGTTAGAAAATGATCTAGCTTAGTTGTTTTAAAATATCATCGAGTCATGCCCTGAGCTTCGTAACTTAACCGGCTGAAATTTGTAGGGTAATCTTTTCACGTATAATCTGTCTCGTAAGTAAGCAAGATGCAGCCGGAGACGGCAGACTTCGCCCCCGGCTTCTGCAGCTTCGCGTTGTACGCGCCATTGTCCGGTATGAATAACCCCATGGCCGTGCCACCAACTTGTCACCCCCTGGCGTCGGTGAATGCACTCGTCCGCCGTGAACGGACGGCCAGAGACTGCAAGCAGCAAACTATATCTGCCAATCGATTGGCTGATATAGTTTGCTTCTTGCTCGCTATGGCCGTTCGTGCCACTGTTTGTTTTGTTCTAACTAATTTATCGTAAATAAAAATCTCGATCTCCAAACGAATTTCACCTGTAAATTGCCACGGCGTGACGACCTAAAGCACACTAATAACGTAAGCTGTATTTTGTTGCAGGAATATCGGCCGAGAACGACGGACGTAGGCCAACACGTATATATAATTCTTTGGCCTATTCGCTGTATCATGTGCAAACATGACGTCATCCACAAAACCGGAAGTACATAACATATTGCATTGCCGTCAGAAGAGGAAGGAGATACGGCCACAGACATGAACAGAAAATTTGGTGAAATTTGGATGTTTTTGAGATATGCGAGCGGACAGACAGACAGACAAACAGACACGCTGACCGCAGTACTTCCTACATACCGGTGAGGGGCGAAGTAATAATAGGCATATAACCGTTCATTTTCGGCACCCGTCTGACCACGCTGTATACACTTTGATTCATAGGCTACTGTTGATGACTAACTCACGTGTCATTTTGTTGAATCTATTTGCCGATCACTTCAGTGGCCCAGGTAGAGCAGTCGGTCGAGTGTTTGTGTCCGGACAGTAGGCCTTACTTTTGAACTGAGAATGACTTTCGACCTATAAAGGTCAAGTTTGAATGTCAGGGTTATGGGACAAAGTTCACGTTCACAGGATGAAATAATAGCCACAGCAATGGTTCCGCAAGGTGAATCTGTACGCTGCTGGCGGCCTCTGGCGAATAAGATTAAACGACGACGAAAATGTGCTCTGACTAAACATTGCGCTAAAGTGGTCGGTGGTCTAGTATTTGGGATTTACTTATTTGGTGGCACTATTTGGGCAGCGTTTGTGTATCATATTCGAGATATAATATGTGACATCACTAAGTCTTATATGTGTGGCTTCCAGTTCCTGATTTGCACCCAGGGTATCAAATGGACAATTTACGTGCTACAAAATGACTTTATTGACTTTTAAAAAAAATTAAATCTGAAATTTACTTTGATTTGAATATTTTCTCACTGTTGCATTGCGTGTACACGCCGTTGTAGTATCTTAGTAACTTATTTAGGCCACTCGATGTGTAGTAAATCATTCATCCTTGACTCAGTGCATCGTTTTTGTCTCTTCAGACCGTTTTAAACGATATTTAACGTTCACAAGTGTGTTCTGAATAAAAATGAACTGTTAACGTGGGTTGCACTGTGGATGTAGGCTAAGCCTATAGGATATACCATCATTCTTTTCTGGCTTTCTTATTCTTATGCTTTAATCTGTGGAAATGTGCATGTATTACTATGTGAATAAAGTGTGAAATAACAAACGTGTTTGTGTTGTGCATATGAAGGGACTGATTCTATAGTCACAGTGTTGGTGTGTAAAAGTGAACGCTGCTATTGTTAATCTCATATCAGTGACGGTGACACTCTATATAATCAAATATGTGCGGTCAACAGTCATCTTAACATGTACTAAATGCACTTTAGCGATGTGATGGCATAATTCTGGCATAAGGTCAACTCAGGCTACTACCAGAAATACTAGCAGGATAGGAAATGAGTACTGGCCATCTGCGGCTGGGGATTAAAGGAAGGTACAGTGTATGGCTCCTTTCACGTGTGGATTAAACATGTGGGCGGCAGATAAACAGCTGTGTGATCCCTTGCTAACATATGCCATACTTCAGCAACTCGGAGATAAGCATCTACATAAAATCAGAGTTCACTTTGCTTTTAAAGCACAAAGCATATGAAAGAACGTCAGTGACGTGAATCAGTGATAAGTTTTACAAAGCAAACGTTACAATAACACAGTCTGATCTATACAAATCACGAAAGCTTAGCACGTTACAATACACAACGTAAAATAGCTTTGCTTTTGTCTAAATAATGTTCCATTCAACCCGATTACAAACACCGACGTCATCAACGAACTACCCTACTGGTGATGTTGCATCACAAAGTAGACGGCTCAGTCGAGCGCATAATCCCGCCACGCCACACTGAATTTGGCAGAGTGTTATAAGCAAGGTGTCGCCCTAACGGGACGTAACCGTACTGGCCCGCCGTGCAGTGTCAGCCGCCCGACCGCCTACGCGCCCGGCCCGGCGTCGGCCGTCTGCGCAGGCGCCCGGCCCGCCCGCCAGCAGCATTACAGGCGACGACTACAGACTACAGACAGACAAAACAATACTGGCCCATTAGGCGGGCCAGTAATAATGCACAGCAAGTGTTACTTACTTAGTCATCAGTCAGCATCTGTGATTTGACTTGTTCGACATATTACACCATAAAAACTGTATATTATTGTTATTATTATTATTTTATGATAGCAGCTCTTTTGTCTTGCCCATGCCGCACGACCTGGTTGTGATAGCCAAGTATCCTGTGAAACGGGAGGCGTGAATGATCCCAACTACAAGCAATTCTCAATGTTTGCAGCATCTGACGAAATAGCATTAAATTTCTAGACTCTTTCATCGTAACTCTTGCAGGATAAGTACACCACTCATATACTGAATGTAAATTGTTGTCTTCATTTACTGAAATGTGACTAATTTCAATGTTGCACAAGTTGATTTTCAATGACACACATCAGGCTTTTAATAATACACACTTTGTGTAACAATACATGATAAAATTGGCCCTGTGTTCTGGATCACTTCTTCAAAAACTTACTCAACTTTGACTATCTATTTTCAAAATTTCACAAAAGTCCACCCACAACTTAGACAGATAAACAGACAAATGGGAATGAATACAAAACCGCGGAGTAAATTACTAAATGTTATGTATAAATGTCGAGTGATAATGTTAAAAAAACTGCAAAGGTTCTGTACCTAGGGAAAAGTTACGCAACATGTCAGATAAACATTGAAAATATTGAAAATAAGCTAAAAATTTATCTGAAAAAATTGTTCCCTTTAACAAATCTTGCACAGAAAGTATTATTCACTGCAATCTTGGCTCATGTACTGCAATAATATAGACAAACTGGACATTAAAATCACTGCAATGAATTCTAGCATCTAGTTAGCTGACCAGCTAATGACATCATTAGCACACATACCAAATTGTACACATTACATTTAGTGATGGAAGACATTTACAACAACAGGAATGCATATGTGGTACAAGATAACGCACACATAAAAAGCAAAATGGTGACACTATATATGTTTTTCTAGTAAACAGGGCGTGCCAGGCTAAATACTCCACAAAAATTGCTGCCACATTTGGACGTTAATTATGAAATCTGGACCACCACAACTGAGATATTCCAATCAAAATCAAAATGAGTGTTTTCATAAACCGATCATAACTGTATTTATTAAAAGGCGGCATAACAAAATTTTTTGATTTTTTATAAACAACAACAAACATGCTTAAGACTTTTGCAAATGATAATAATAATTTTTAGTAAACAATTTAACAGAATTTCGAATCAGTGATATATCCAGTGATCAATTCTGGACTTCCTGTAGCTTGAACACCTTTTTCACAAGCACGTGGACAAAATGCTTGTTTCTGCTGGCAATGAGGGTGGAGACACGCCCCGTTTTCTGTATAAATGCACCCATTCGCTGTAAATCCATCAAGGAACTAAATGGAAACTGAAATTACGGTAACACGAAGACTCTGCTAAGCCCACAACGTAATTTCAGCAATGGCAAGGGCTACTGGTCAACAACGGTCAGTGTTTGTGTGCCGACAAATTGCTTGCCAGGTGGAAGATGAACCGGCTCGGTCACGTGACCCGCCTCCACACACAACATGTTAACGTAGCTGCCTCCGAGGTCAGCCATTGTCAATGCCTTCTCCCACGGGTTCCAGACAACTGCACACACACACACCACACGATATTCTCAGCAAGCTTGTTTGGTCACAAAGTACAGTAATTACATCTGTAACTGTTACTGGCGTCGGCGATTCACCATAAAGGCTGCAACCAGGGGTTAAATTCAGTGGGAGCTGGGATCCCCCACATCTTGCTTCAGCGCCCACACCCCTTCAGAAAAAATGTAACCCCTGGGAGCAATGCTTCTCCTCCCAGGAGTCCGGTAGTAGACAGAGACAGGATGAGGTCAAGCCAATGGTTGGAGTCAGTGTTTTGTGTTTCTTTCAGTGTTTTGACACCGTTGACTTAGTGACACATCTGACCCATAAAAAACTTGGACTACTTATCCTCAAAGGGAAAAGGGAAGGAGGAAAACCGAAGAGACTCTAACCCAGGTTCACTTGAACAATAGTCATTAGAGTAAAGGAAATAATTATATGTATATATATATGCTATAATATATTTGTATAAATTAACTGCACAACATTATCTCCTGTTCAGTGGCGGGGTGGCATAATGGTAACGTCGTTGGTCTCAATCAACGAGGTAAACCTACGCTGAGCCCGGTTAGTATTGGGATGGGTGACCGTGTCTGGGTACGACTCCCGGAGGCGGCACTTCATTTCGCAATGTAACCAACCATCCAGGTCAACTCAGCCTTCTATCCTCCGTGGGACGGTAAAATAAGTATCAACCAAAGAGCGGTGATGTTCTGCGGCTGAAGAGTAAAGGCAGGCATGGTGTAATTTGCAGGTAAAACTGTGTGATCCATGTCTGTGTGCATTTGAGGTAGTTACGACGATGCGCCATACAAATCGACGTATACTTTACTTTACTTTAGACCAGATCAAAAGGTCTCGTTCGTTCGTTCGTTATTGCGGGCAGGGGTCCAGCCTACTCTGGACCCCAGCGCTGAGACCTTTATGTCGGTCCAATGAGCCAGCCCAGGGACAGGAGGGGAATTGGTAGGTGTGTGCGGTGTATGTGCGAGTTGTGTAGGGTGGAGGAAGGGTTAAGTAGGCGTGAGCAGCTTGTCAGGTATTTCTAAGCGCGCCCCCTCTAGGCGTGGCCTACTGTCTGGCTAAGCCCGGACTGGCACTTATTCAGTGCCAGCCCTGACCGGCACTTCTTCAGCGCCTGGCCACCTGACTGACACTTCTTCAGTGTCTAGCCAGTGGGCTTAGCCACATCTATCTGCTTTGGCTCTCACGTCGGCGCGACTGATATCTTGACGCTGCTAATCAAGGCATCAGCAATGGTCACAGTTTATAGAGGACAGAGAACAAACTTTAGTATTTCTGGAGGAGAATTTTCTACAGAACAGACACTGCTCCTGTCACTATATCAATCAACAGTATAAACGTTTTAAAGGTACAGCATTATTTTAAACACCAAGATGGACTTCAATGCCCGTATCGTCAACGTGGAAGCCTTTGCCACACACACTTGAACCAAGGTGTGACCTTCACCTTTCACCTCCAGAATCAAATCAGGTCATCAGTATAGACTAGTGAATAATGAATATTCCTGTCAGTTTTATCGAAACTGTTCGAGCCGTTCATGAGACATGTGGTAACAATATCTGGCCGTATGAACGGACAAACAGGACAATGAGACATAATGCCTTTGACAACGATTTCAAGTGGCGAACACATAAATAGCTAATTATACAAAATAGGTAAATATTAAAAATAAGTTTAACATTAGTGTTCCTTATAAAAATGAGGTATTACCAAAGCTAAGCATATTACAGCAAAACTCCTTAAATTAACAATCACCCATTGAAATTTGCATACCGGTATCAGGAAAATTGACCTTCTGTAACGAAATAGTATGTTGACCAGTTACACCAGTAATGAGATGTTCAATTGGAGTCTTCTCATAAACACTAATTAACAATTACATTAACAAACACGATAAACTACACCAACGTTTTACAGACTGCATTAACAATTACCTTAACAAACACATTAAACTACACCAACGTTTTACAGACTGCCATAATGCAACTGTACTCTCTGAAACAAATATACCATTATTTGTTAATAATCGCACCAGCAGTAGACACAGCAGCAATGACAACAAAAAGCAATACATGCTGTTTAGTGCTCTAATGGAACCTTATTTTGAAAAACTGTGGAGAATGTTAGCTGAATGCTTCACGACATCAACATCAACGCCCAGGAGTTGACTGACTGAGTTAAGGTTCTGCATCCTGCCCGACACTAAATAGGTCATTTCGGAGATGTTCTTCCCAGCCAATCTCTTGGCTTAGTACTGAAACACTAAATCTAACACAACAAAAGCAAACATGCATACAGCACAAAATAAACACAAAAAAACTAAAGCCGCGTTTGGTTGCCTCTTACGACATCTGGCCTGGAAAGGGAACGGGCCTATTCCAAAGTATGTAAACAAGTAAGTCACGAAGTTAAGTAAGCAAGCAAACGACTAATACAGCGCCGAAATCAATAAATGAGTTTGGCGCATGACAGCCATGGAGCCCATATAGGGCATGACTGGGAGTCACTCCTGCATTTCTGCATCTCCTTCCTATCCATCCAATCAACATGGCAGGCAAGAACATATTTAATCAACAATGTTTTTTAGTCTTTTATGGTTTTACATTCATCGTCTTTCAAATGCAAATAACACATAAATTCTTGACTCTATTTTACACCATCCTCCTTTCCAACCAGCCATTTCTTGGATCAGTTTTCAGTGACAACGTCATTTTTGTGGGAAGAATATTAATAGCTATGCCAATAATATTGGAGTATAAAGAAAATTAGTAGCAGCGAGTATAAAAGGTGCCATCAACGCCATCTGCATTTCAATGGTCATTTTCCAGATCAACTTGGGTTAGAAAGTTCTGCCCAGTTTCTTCCTCATTTGTTCCAGAAGAGAACCTTTAGGGATGAAGGGCACGGGTTTTGGGATTTTTACGGGTCAGATGCCCTTGTTGGAGCAACGTTTTACTGTCTGTATGTCCTTGCTGACGGCAACTATCACATATAAATTACAAAAAAGATGCAACCAGAGTTCTCCTAAGTAATATTACTCACACCATCTCCATACTGTATGACCACATACTGTACTGTCGGAAATAAGAACCAAAATAATAAAATTTATCTAAGTATTACGTAGATAACTAGCACTGACCGATCTACAGGTTTGTCAACAGTCACAAACTCACGATCTTCAACTGCTTCTATACCACCCTGTACCTAAACAATCACAAACGCTACTAGTAACTAGAAAACATAGACAGTCGTATCGACATGCAGACCAACGCCGACAACGGCCGCAGGTAGCACTGCACAGCATTGCGGATTGTTGGCTATAGTCACTAGCAACTGTGTGCTGTGATGGTTTTAGTAACCGTATGACCTTGACCTATGACTTCTGGGTCAATGCATGCCGAGCGACTGCTATAGAGTATACGTGTACCAAGTTTGGTGTTGATAGCTCAAGCTGTTTTCCTGTTAGAGACCGGACAAACAGACAGACAGACAGACACACAGACGCAACTGAACACCCTACCCACGCCGGCGGCTATGCCGGCGTGTGTAATCACTGAACATAATTACAATGCACAGCACGGCTCACAATGGCTGAGGATGACAGCAGTATATAATAATAACAAGAGTCCAAAGTAATTTGGCAAAAGGTCGCATCGTCTCGTCAGTCCTCACGGCTGCAAATGGACTCATCTGATCTTGACCCCATCTAATACATGGTTCCTTCAACCCATATGAATCAACCCCCCTAAACGGCATCTTGATCACCTCAGCTGTTTTTTTCTCACATACAGACACACATACACACAGACCATGCTACGTATGACACCTGCAGCAATAAGCCGCATCTTATGCACTGCATGCAGGCAATGCAGCCTAACAATAACAAAAAGGCACAATTCAGCTCTTCTACTGTTCACATAATGTAGCTGAGCAAATTTTGCAAAACGTGAGACCTTGTCGTTAAAAGTGCAGCCACGCAAATTTGAAACTGCAGCTTTTGTGACGTCCGGGACTCGAAAATATGTGTGCAGAAGACACGTGAAATCAAATGCCACACTTCCTGCAATGTTGACACAAACAACTAACAAACTTGTAGACCACACAGATGACAGAACAGCCAATAAAAACTGCGTCGATCAAATAGCAAAGAGACACATATTGGCTCATTACATATAACAAGAAGCTCCGCTATCGCAGACGGATGCATGACACGCTATGCTAGTAAGTTTGTGCCACGTTTCACAAAGTATCGGAGTAAGAAAGCTTTCAAACAGTAAATAAAAGTGACCTTCAAGGTCATTCAAGGGCATTGGCAATGGTGCCATTCAATAGGCCACACATGATTTCCTATTAGTCTTCGATTGCAATTATGTCTCTATCTTGCACCATTCCGGAGATATTATCACATATTTCCCAACATTTAACAAGGTCACGTGACACTGAACACATCCCATTTGGGGATAATATATCACGCATGCACTAATACTTTTATGTATCAATCAGTACACGAAATTTAAAGTCCCTAGCTTCACGAATTCCAAAGATATGGTTGGGCCAAAATTAAAAATAATGGGCACGTGACCCCGACCACGCCCATTATGAGTAGTCCGTCATCCCAAGGCTAGCACTTGATATATTCTACCTGTGTACAAAATTTGGTAAGTCTCGCTTCACCTGTTCCGGAGATATGACTGCCGGCATTAAAATTGAAAATGAGTCATGTGACCCTGACCTTTTTGGGATGGTTTGTTATCTGTAGGCTACGATTTGATACAGTCCACCTGTGTGCAAAATTTGACAATTCTAGCTTTAGCCGTTCCAGACATATCATTAAGGGCCCGAAAATTTAAAGAGGGTCACATAACCCTGACCACGCCCCTTCTAAGGGTAGTTTTTCATCCAGATGCTGGGAATTGACATAGCTTACATGTGTACAAAATTTGACCACTCTAGCTTCAGCTGTTCCAGAGATATGGTTGGTACCCACAAAATTTAAATGGTTCACGTGAACTGACCACGCCCCTTTCAGGGATGATTTGCCATCCATGGGCTAGCACGTGTTACGACCAACCTATCTACCAAATTTGATGTTTGAAAGGAGGTACAAAATATCAAAAACGGGATGGTTTGCGATAGTTAGAGGTCATTCAAGGTGATTGGAAATAGTGCCATTCGACATAGTGCATACGAGTTCCTAATAGCATTCCATAGTAAGTTAAAACTATGTCCCTATCTTGCACCATTTTTGAGATATAGCGAGATATTTGTCGAAAATCGCCAATCTAAATCTACTCCACCCCTATTTGGCACCCCCAATGCGATGTGACCCGGCTGGAATTTCACAGATATGTTTGGCCTCAGACAACTAAGACCCTGGTACAACGTTGTTTGCATGATCCTATGTTTAGTTGTTTTGATACAATACTGGCATGTGACAGACAGACCGACAGACGGACACACGATGACAGCATATACCGTGCTAGCATAGCATCACGCGGTAAAAACGTTATTACGACATTTTTTGCATACTAAATAAAATGTAAGCAAAATAATTTTACTTAAAGCAGTAAAGATTTAACACATATTTAAATGTTTGCATCAACAGAAAGTAAACAGCAGCTTGACAAAGCATATGCACATAAAGCCACTGCAAACTGCACATGCTTTTACCTGCTTATTCAAACCTTGTCAACCTTTGCTATTTACAATATAAATCAAAAAGCAAAAGTACTTGGACAAGAATGGAAAGTGCCATAACACACCTGTGTTGTCAACATGCAATGCCATCTGAAGACTGTTTTTTCCAAGAACAACTGTATAAGTTACCTTGAATCTACAGTGCAGAATATCAACATGGAATCACTTTTTACAATAGTTATGTCCAAATGCCATCCTTTTATGTTATCTGTTAACAATTCACATTTTAATTCATGTTAAGAAACAAAACATATGATATGTAAACTCACATTTTTCAAACTTGTCATACAATGACCATATTTAAAACATACACTCTGCACTGCAGCGCCCATTAACTGCACATGTAGGCAATCCTATTTTCTCATTTAGCTTTGAAATAAATAAAAATTACTAAATTTATTAAATTTGAACATTAATGATTGAAATGTTTTGATGATAGCAGAATATATTTTGACACCTGTGTCATCATCACTGCTGCAGCTCGTCATCATCAACATCAACATTATTATCAACAATACCATCACCTTATATTTAAATTATGTCTGAACATACCTTTCAATATTACACTGTGAGTCTGTGGCTCATCTACATGGAACAGTCAGTCTGCAGCACTGTGATCAACTGATGGAGAGTTTTAGCACACAACTGAAGATGTGGTTTAGCTGTCTTGATAATTAATTGCAGACAGTTACGAAGCTGGCACAGTACATGATGATGATGATGATGATGATGATGATAATTAGATCAACAACACTGATGACAATGCCGTGGTCAAACAAGTAAGCAACAAACTTCGATGTTTACTTGTTCTCGTTCCACATAGCTCGTGTGTGCTCATTGTCTTCAAGAGAAAATGAAGCCATAACATCACCATTTTCATTCTAAGATGGACACATGCACAGAAGATTAGACCGCGTGCACTCAACAAACCGTGTGTTAAACATCAACAGCACAAATAAGCAAACATATCAGACATGGCTAACAAACATGTCAGACATAGCTCTGTGCATTTCCTCAAAGAACAAGAGTGTCCATGGCTGCCGACAGACTCGCGTGACGCAGAGGCTCAGCGCATGCTAAATATTCCGTATCGCATCATATGGTAATCAAACCATTTCCTTCACTTGGCATAGCTGGTGAATACAGATTTCGAGGGTGGGTGTGATCAGCAATTGTCCGACAACCATCAGAAGTTTATGATACTCACTGGCAAACTAAGTTGATAGTGCTGAGACAATCAGCCATTCCAGAGATATGGTTGGTGACCACCAAAATTTAAATGGTTCATGTGACATAACCACGCCCCATTCAGGGGCGGTTACCATCCGTGGGCTAGCACATGCTACCATCAACATACTTGAAGTCTCTATCTACACTTACTACAAAGATATGAAAAGTGATACAAAATGTCAAAATGGGGTGGTTTTGGGTAAGTCACTAAAAATAGTGCTATTCGACAGAGCGAATACAAGTTCCTATTAGTGTTCCTTAGTAACTATGTCCCTATCTTGCACCGTTCAAGTAGCACTAATAGGAAGTCGACCACGTGCTTTCCAACGAGCTGTAGATAAACCGTGTATGTTACCCTTAAATCCCCAAAGGGTGGCACAAAACGTGATTTTGCTGTTATTGGCAGAAAAATTCAACTTTTGTCAAAAGATGTCTTCTGCAAAGTTTCTTTACGTGAAAACCTCCAGGCCAAAGGCAAAGTTGCAGCTACATCATTCCTCTATCTTATCTCTATCCATAGACGGATTGCAGGCGACGTCTCCATCTACCTAAAACTTGCACTTAAAGTGACCCATCCCTTCAGAAAATGCCAATTTTGACAAATTTTGCTTAATAGTGACACAGCTGTAAAAGCTAGCGAAAGAAGTACAATTACCACTAGTAGGAAGTCGACAATGCACTTTCCATCGAGAGATAGATGAATCCTGTGCATTACGCCAAGTTCCCCAAAGAGTAGCTCTTTGGCTCAAAACGAGAATTTTTACATTTTGTGTTGCCTTTCATATCTTCGTTGCAACTAATCGTAGTCACTTCAAATTTGGTATGCAGATTGATAATAGCAAGTCCCAGTGTACGCATGACAAACTGTCCCTAAAATGGGCGTGGTCACATCATATGATCCACTTTGAATTTCAAGGCCCTGAACATACTTCAGGAATAACTAAAGCTAGAATCGTCAAATTTCTTACTGAGGTAGTCTATATTTAATGTTACCAACCAAAAGAAAACGACATACCTTGGCAGCGGGCTTGTCCACAACCCATGGACTAATTCGAGCAAATCCATGCTGTGGTCCAAGATTCCAGGGACCAAAGTTTGCTTTAACAACACAAATGCATAGTTTTGCAAATACAATATAAGTTAGATTTAATAGTTTTGTGACATGTGGCAAAACGAACAAGTCTATTCGGTGCAGTTTTTGCTTTTGATACACTCAGAAAAAATAACAAGGGTTCATTTACAGACACAACAATGAATTTGGCTAACCTTAAAGTTGTTAGCTGTTTGAATCTATTCAGCAGGCAGCTACAGTTTTTAAAAACTCATTCAACACTCCATGACAGCCAGGGTGATCTGAAAGAAATTATTCTCTTTCATTACTATCACCATGTTTATTCATTTCGTCTTTTTCTACACTTCTATGAACAACTGCATCTGACTTTTTAAAATGCAGATTTATGTACCAAAATACATTAAGTACACAAATGTAATGGTAGTGTCATTAGAGAGCAGAGAAATGCCTCGTGGCAGGAGTCCTGTTCCGGTTGAAAAAGGACAAGGCCTAACCACTGGTTATAGTTGACGCACTGTGTTCAGTGCTTTTGTAAATAAGTAAGTAAGTAAATGATTTATACAGTGCAATTATTGTTACGAACACTTAATGCACTAGCATCGAACAAATGCGTTTTAAGTAAGCGACTGAAACAGTCTGCACTGATTGTTGGGTCCCAAACAAAATCTAGATGCAAGTTCCAGACAGATGGGCGGGCTGGCAACCGAAAAAGCCTAACGGCCATAAGTGTTAATTGACAACTGACTAACAGGAAGGACCTTTGGCCCGTAAAACCCAGTCCACTAATGCACATGGGCTCTCTTCTGGACTAGGTGAAGGAAGAGGACCTGATGAGAACCAGATGACCCAGGTTCACATAGAAAAACAGCCACTAAATGCAAGCAGCAGCAGTACTACACACAGCTATCGGTAAACATTGGTGTATAGTACACTTCCCTTCAGCACAGAAAACAAATGCAAAGCACACATATACCAGAATTAACACTATGCAAATATAACTCACAAAAACAAGGTGTCGCCCTAACGGGACGTAACACTACTGGCCCGCCGCGTGCTGCCCCTCATGAGTTACGTTGCATATGCGATTGTTACGAACGACTACGACAGACGCGAGCGACCGTTTCTAGTCTGGCCCTCTTAAACTATGTGTAGGCGTGCCAGTATATAATAAGTATATGTAATAAAAGCCAACTTACGAAATACAATAGGAATTCCTCCACGAATTGCAGTCTTATTGTCAAACTTGGTCTTCTCACTAAATAAACATTAACTAAAATAACACTCATCCACATCAATTAACAAGAGGCCCAGCTGTCGTGTAAAAAACACACTGTATTCGGTATCAAGTAAAAATTCCACAAAGCTAATTCTAGGCTATATAATGGTTGATAGAGAATTCTCATTGATATCTGTTAGTTATAGTGACGGCCAAATGCTGTAAGTTAAGTTAAGCTTTCAATGTTAAACAACTCACTACAATCACATTCAAACAGCAACGTTCGTTCGTTCATTCGTTATTGTGGGCAGAGGTCCAGCCTACTCTGGACCTCAGCGCTGAGACCTCATAGTGGTCTAGTGCGCTAGCCCAGGGACAGAACGGGAACTGGTAGGTGTGTGCTAATGTATGCATGATGTGCAGGGTGAGGGAGAGATATGTAGGAAATAAACAGCTTGTCAAGTATTTGCAGTGAACCCCCTCTAGACGTGGCCTACCGTCTGGCTTAGCCCTGACTGGTGCTGTGTGCTGCACCAGCCAGTGGCCAGTCACGCCTTTCAGCTTTAGCCATGCCGACGTGGCTAACAACCTTGAAGCCGCTACTCAAGGTGTCAACAACGGTCACAGATTATAGATGACACAATCGAACCCTTTTTCCTGCTCGGGATTATCTCCCTGTTCATCATGTGCGTAGGAATTATTTGAAATAATCTTTTGGTGGAAGGCAGACGTGCCCGGGACCGAGCTTTGAACCCGGCTCCTGAGGCGCATCACTCTCCACTGCACATGGCGCCCGAGTGTTTTGACTAGTCGTGTTGACCAGAGAGCTATATGGACAGGTCTTCAGATAGCAACACCTTTAGTGCAATGTTGTAAGGGCAACCATCCAAGATAGACAGACAAAATTAAAGTAACATACACGGCACTTGTATGCAATGCTATGTATGGTAACAAGAGCTCAGCAAGTGCTGGCATGGCCGACCGTGGCTAATAAGGCAGACCTGAATTTAACATTATAAAAATAACAGCAGTATAACGATAAACCAGCCAAACATTTTCTAAGTCTAACACCCGCGTCTGGGGAGGTCTCAATTTTTGTGGGCAGATCTAGATTTCTCTGATATGGATCTGTCAAATACAAACTAGCTGCCCCTTATTTGTAACCCTCATACCCAAACTGTCTTGATTTATTTAGACATTTAGCCACAAGATATCAGCTTCACACTGACACACACACACACACACACACACACATACAGACACACACACAGATGGACAACCCGTAAGATAAGCCAAATTGATACCACGGTCGGCTAATAAAACAGCATCACTAAAATAAAGCAACAAATCAAATCTAACATACCATCTGAATATCAGACTTGCTAAATGTGCTAATTTCTGTCATATGCATTTTATCATAGAGTAAATATTTTTAAATTTAAAAATAAAAGAACTACCGTAACTTACCTAACAAAAATGAATTCTTCACCATTGCTTATCCATGATGTAAGAGTTGCACCTATCATACGACAGTTTGAAACATTAAAAGAACAGAAAGTCATCATACTCGCACAAATCTTCTAACATAAGCTCTATTTCAGTGGCAGGGGTGCCAGTAGAAAACAATCTTAGCTCTAGTAAGAAGTTAGTTATCACAGTTCAATACAGATGGCTTATATTTCACCTATAAGGGTGGAGATAGACTAGAGGGTGACTGTAACAGCCAATACAATATGGCCCTGCTATGCAACTATCAATGGGGAACATGTCTGCAAAATTTGGAATTTCGGTGGCTTTCCAACTCGTACACTTCAAGTTGTGATAAGCTGCCTCACCTGTTAAATTCTATGCATGCATTTTTCTGCTAAATGCTGTTCTTTAGTTAGTAACACAACCAATGCACATGCACAGCTGCTTAACACAATTTCTTCAACATCAAACATCTTTTTCAGAAACATACTGACACAAAACCTGCATCACAATGTGACAGGCTGCATGCTGGCAGCATAGCATTATACCATCCCACTTCCATCACTGTATTGTTGTTTTATTGTATTTGTGTTTTGTAATGCAGCTGTGCAGCTAGCTTTAGGACGTAACTGTTAACGATTACTACAAAAACAACCGAAATATTTACCTAAAATCAGTGACGTTTCGACACTGACTGTTGCCATAATTCAAACTAAAAACTCTCCACTAGGAGTCGCTGCAGTTGTGGCTGCAGAGAGCAGTTAAGTTGTTATAGACATGGGAGAGCAGATAGACCCCTTGTCTCTGTTCATGACATCTTGGACTTCCTGTCAGATTTTGATGGCCTCCTGATCCACCATGTTGTCCGATCAGATTCCCGGCCAATAATTGTTGCTCTTCCCTGTCGATGATGTGATTTTCTGTGTTGACATGGTCTTTGTGATTGTGATTACAGATTTCTTCTGCTCCGACTGTGATTGTTTCCTGGTGCTTGTGGTGTATTTCTTGCCTTCATGTCATTGTACTTCCTTCCAGTGTTCGTTCATACGGACTCCAAAACTACAGTCCGTCTCTCCAATACAGACTTTTTGGCAGTTTTTACATGAGGTCCTTTGCTGACTTTGTCCTTCGGATAAACCAAAAGGCTTCATGTAGGGCCTCATGGCTGTGGAGATGCCATACCACTAGCCAGTCTCAGAAACCCCCTCAACATATGGAATCACCACCGACGTCTTATGGTCTACTGACTTAAATTTAAGCTTCTTCATTTCTTGCCCTTTCTTTTTGGACTTCTACATCCAATTTGACTCTTTTAATGGTCCGCTCTGGGTAGCCACATCTAGATAAAGCTTCCTGTATATGTGCTTTCTCTGCTTGGCGCTTTTGTTCCTCGGTGACCATCTGCAAGCATCTATCCAGGAGTGTTCTTACCACATGCAACTTATGTTGTAATGGATGATGTGAAAAGAAGTCCAGGTACTGATCTGTGTATGCTTTCTTCCTGTAGACAGGAGACAAAGGGGTCTTCCTGCTCTCCCACGTCTACGACGACTTACTACTCTCGGCAGTTACAATGTCAGTGAATCCTAGCGGAGAGTTTTCAGTTCAAAAAAGGCAACATTCATTGCTGAAACGTTAATTGTTAACAGTTATTCAAGTCTATAGCTTTAGGCCAGTTGCACCAACCATACTTAAATTTAAGTAGTGCTTAAATCTCTACTCAAGTGCTCATTAAAACACACTGCAAAAAATATGGAAAAGTCACACCATACCGATTTTAACGAAGACACGACAATGAAAGCGCTAGTGTGGCCTGTAGCAATGTACAGCTGTGAAAGCTGGACACTCAGAAAGAATGAAGAAACACGTCTTGATGCCTTCGAAATGAAAGGGTTGAGAAGATTCTGCGGGTTTCATGGATAGCAAAGAAAACAAATGAGTGGGTTCTTAACAAAGATGGAGTAAAGAGGGAACTGTTAGACACTGTCAAAGCAAGGAAGCTAGCATATTATGGTCACACCATTAGGAAATAAGGAAGTTGCCTGGAGAAAGAGATAATGCAAGGAACAATGCCAGGTGCAAGCAGGCAAGGAAGACCACGCATGGCCTGGATGGACAACATCCATACGTGGACAGGACTATCCGTGGAAGACTGAATCAGACTGACAGAGGATAGAGATAAATGGAGAAAGTACGTCCATGGTGTGGCCAACCCTCAGATCGAGGACAGCTAAAGAACAGAACAGAATATTGCACCATCATCTATTAACTGTTAATCTCTGCTGATATCTTCACTTAAGTTAAGCAGTGATTTCTTACCACTTAAATGTTAAATCACAATTTTGTAAGTAAAAGTCTAAGCAAAACTAAATGCATCATGTTTATACATATATTGAAAACTGTATGACTGATGCCTGCTATAGCTGGGGGACACTATAGCAATCAACAGGCTAACCATTAACCCAAACCCTACTAACCATATCCTACTAAACCTAGGCTACTAACTAGTCAAAGCAGCATCACCACCATAAAAGTAACCAAATGGGCAAGAATGCAACATATTTACAGAAAACTGATAGACAAGAGAGGTTCAAAGTCAACAGGGACAAGACAGGTTATAGTCTCCACAGCAGTTACAGACAACAACACATTAAACAGTTAAAATGTTAAAGATGTTAAACAGTTAAAGTTTTAATGCAGTTACAATCAACCACCTGTATCAGTACTGGTACCATACTACACTGGTCAACCTGGTTCAGAAAGATATCATCAGCACAAAAAGACTTCAGATTGACAACCAAGCAATGGCGCATCAAAGTGGAAAGGCATTATTCGTCCAGTATGGTGTTACAGTTGTGCCAATATGGGGCATTTTAGCCACGATGGAATGGCCATATCCACAACAAGGACAAGGTTGTGCCAATCACACGCAAGTAAGCAATAGCCGCTGTTGGCTCAAGTTAGAAAAGAAGCACCATCAACGACCGACTCGCAAGAACTCCTGTCTATCTGAGGGTGAAGAGAATCGGCAGCAATTGTGTCTGCTGGAAAAGGGCTGTGATACTGTAGACTACCAGAAGCAAACCCACTAAACAGTCATCAACAATAGATAGGCGATATATGGCGCTTTCCTAAATAACGGAAAACGTAAGCCAAAAAAGTTAGTATTTCTAATAGGCACAGCCTGTCAATAGCAGGCCGCCGCGGATTCCCGGGGGTCCGGGAACCAGTTTGAAAACCACTGCATTACGACACTGACTTTACTGGCTACAGTAAAGATTAGCGGTACTCATTGGAAATGCATAGAACACTTTCGTGCAATTAATTTCATTTCATTCCGCTAATTACACAATCAAATATGGGGTGGGGTCTGGGCTCTGCCCCGTCCCCAGCAAAGGAAACATTACATTTGCGAAATAAATGTCTAAAAAACGTAATTAATGCACTGTAATGCTTTTCAATAGGTACCTCTAATCATCAAAACACGTCCATTCACTCACTGTTTATTTTTCATCAATTAAAGGTACCAATGACGTTAAATATTCAATGCATTTCCAATGAGTACCGCTAAACTTCATGTGTACCGACTTTACTTGCCAAACAAGTGAACTTTGCAACTGGTTTTGCTGTCCCTTGTTAGCAGAACAACTCGATCATCATTGGCACAACCGATTTCAGTCATTATCGACAAACGTTAAATAAATTAGACACTATATTTAGCTGGAATAACATAAACATACAAATCTTGACACAGTTGGGTCACGCCCACATGACACACCCATTAGGGATGAATCGAACATGTAATTTAGTAAACGTGTACAGAAAATTCATAAACGTTTACTAAACGTTTATACTAATATAACGGTCGATGACACAACACACATGGTTCGCATTGACCATAACAGCATTATAGTAAGTAACGGCCAGCAGTCGCTTTTGACGTTAGCTCGGCAGCCTTCAATGAAATTCATTCATACGATTATTGTTAAATTTTGCATTAAGTTGCAAAAATCTCACATCAGGCTACTGTGGTAACGAGTGTGCTGTAGCCATCGACACGATTTTGTACCATACAGTACAGCAAAGTCAGTCTAAAAGCAAACGGCAGAGTGGCAGTGAGTTTGCGGTTGCGGACAGAGACATGGCTTAATCCATTTGTGTACTTTTAAATTCGTAAACGTGTTAACCCACCAATACCTTATCGTGCATCCCTAAATCACTGACATAGTGTCCCCTCTTGAGTGTCCCTAAATATCCACATACATATTCTATGTATAAGGCAGTGTCTAGAAGTTAGTAACCCGACATGGAATTCCATTCACTCTAGGTCTGGAAATCCTAGCACAACCTTACCACTAAAACTGCACATGACACTAAAGTAGCTGACCCTAACACTAACGTAAGTAAGTGTGTTTATTATTTCAAAAGTTAAAATAGCTTGTTTTCAAGTTTCAACAATGCAAAAGAGTTACTCAAATATTGAAAAAGGATAATGATACAACATACAAGTGACACCGTACATGCATAAAATAAGACCCATAATTACGGAAAATTTAAAAGACCGTATGAGGTTGCACAGCAATATTGTTTAGTGCCAAGGCTTCGCATATAGCCCAAGTTTCCGGACACGAGATGTGCGTCATGGCTGAACCTTGAGGCTTGAGGCGGTGGAAGAACATGGTATAAACAACTGTTGAGCTGACAAATTTTTCAGAAAAAAAAACTGAGAATGATGGAAGCGTCTTGCTTGAAGAGATGGAATGACGACCAACGCCAATGTAAAAATATAAGGGATGGATAGGCAATAACATTAATAGCCTTACGCTGAACTGCTTAAACCATGCTAAGTTACTAACCCTAAGCGTACAAGCAAAACAACGAAAACTGTGTTATTCTATTTAGTCATTATTTCTCAGATACAGAGGCCTTTGGGTCTGCTTCCGTTTTCTCCATGTGATGTGATGATGTCAGGATGAATATGTGCAGAAGAACGTCAGAAGTCAACGAAGCCATGTCTGTGTTTCCGAGTGTACTGTACATTCAACGTGGAGTAAATGAAATCGCATGTCGAGTTACCCACATCTAGACACCGACTTTTAAGAATATTTATTTTAAACGACGAAGAATATTCATCTCAGCTAGTTTGTTTACAATTTTTAGACTTGAAAGTATGTGTGTTTTTTCTGAGTAGGACCCTTCTAGAGCGATTCCGTCTGGTATTATTGGCCGTTTATTTCTACGTCTGAGCGATTTGCCGTCTCTGTACATATTGTATATACCAGTAATGCATTTAGGGTTACGCGGTGACTATTGATCCGGTCACCGTAAAAATAGCCAACTGGCTATTGATCCGGCAACCGGAACTATAGCCATTCGGCTAATGTTCCGGCTATATTCGGCAGATGGCGACACTTGATGCCGCCAACATTGTTACTGATAACCGCGCGTTTTAGCAGTGTTCATGCGTTCTGCTATAACTCCGTCGAAAGTGAACTGATTTGGATGAAATCTGGAGCACTCTGAGTACACTGTCGGGGGCTGGACCGTGCAGATTTTGGGCGCGATCTGTGTAGTAGTGACAGCTGGAGAACCAGACGAAATTTTTTTTGTCAGTTAAGCAACACATGATCTCACCAAATATTTCCTGTCGGCCAAATTTCACAAAATTTGAACACAACTTGTCGATCGTTGTTGCGATAAAAACTTGGAACAGAAGTTTGAAAATTTTACCACAAGTGGTCGTTTTTTAACGCAAAAATTTTTGAAACATTTTTAACGTCTTGCGACTTTAGGCCGCCATGACTTTTCAAATGCGATTTTTCGTGCAGTTGTGAAGCCATCTAATTAATGTGATATTTATGTTTTGTATTGTTTGTTGTAGTATGGTGAGTCTTGATGACAAAATGGCAGATAATTATGTAGACGTCACTGCTTCAAGTAAATGCTTTACCGATGAACCTGAAGACTGTGAAGGTGAATTGTCTGAGCACAGCATTTGGATGCATGCAGCTCTTGATTTAGCCAATGAAGCCCTGAAAGCCGGTGAGGTGCCTGTTGGGTGTGTCTTTGTGTACAACTCACAAATTGTTGGTTGTGGCAGAAACTGTGTAAATGCAACCCGCAATGCTACTCGCCATGCTGAAATGGTTGCTATTGATAACTTGAGGAAACGATTTTGTGACATTGCTGTTGACAATGCTGAAGAGAAGTTGCCAACGTCTGGTGCGTGGCAAGAAAACGAACGAAGTGCTGGTAACTTTGATCATCGAAATGACACGGCATTGTCTCGACTGACAGCAAGTGATATTTTCCATTTATCAACGTTGTATGTTACCTGTGAACCGTGCATAATGTGTGCAGCTGCACTCCGTATTCTGCACGTGCCCACTGTTATTTATGGCTGCGTAAATGAGCGCTTTGGTGGATGTGGATCAGTTGTCAGTATTGCTACCGATAAACTGCCGTCACTCGGTCCAGAACTCATTTGTTTACGTGGACCATTTGCAGAACAATCTATAGATCTTTTGAAAACGTTCTACAAAGGAGAAAATCCGAATGCACCGCAACCAAAGAGAAAGAATCCTGAACGAGAGCAGAACGTAGACTCTTGATAATTATATGGCAGCTTTGAATTCTTTTTTGGGTTTATTTTTAGTTTACTATTTGTAATTACCACTGTATCGAACTATCCATGCAGCTTCTGCAGTTAATTAGTAATTTCTGTTTTCTGCACATTGTCATTGGCCTTTAGTACAGTAATTGACTCATCTGTGATAAATTAAGCTGCGTTTCCCGGGCTGTAGGCAAAAAGTCAGGGTTAATGACCCTGGGCTTGGCATATATTTTTACCTAGCGTTCCTACAAAATGCCTCCGGTCAGTGTTACATAATTTAGCCACTAGGGGGCGTAAGTGCCTTGCCTATCCAAAATTTTTGAAACCCCACTTGCCACGCCCAAATTTGGGGCCGACCCTAATTGGAGAAAATGCCATATGGGCAGTCCTTTCCCTTAAATATCTGAAAATTCAGTGACAATATCTACTGCCATTTTAGAGAAAAAAATTTTCGAACGGGAGTGAGGAGAATTTTCATTGCGAAAAACTGTTCTGTCGACGGGCCTTCATGCCCCCATCTGGATTGATTAATTTTCCTAGGTGCTATGTTTGAAATCTACGGAGCTTGCGAGGGGACATATGGCACATTTTGGCGGTGTTCACGTGTTCGGCTATAACTCCGCCGAATGTGAACTGATTTGGATGAAATTGCATCACATAGGACTGGGAAACTCGCTTGTATGCAAAGGATGACTCTTGTGCTCCTTTGCGACAAAAAGTCTGATTTCTGCAGGCGAACTGTCTTAGCCGAGCACCTTGTGTTCTTCGATGACAGTATTGCATTAGCATTGCTACATCTCGGCTTTGTATTGTGCATACACCGATACTTGTACTGCATGTATGAACATTACACACGTGAATACACACATACTGACATATACTGTCTCAAAAAACAACAGTGCACTTCACTATATGACTTCCTATCAAGATGATAGCTAGGCAAGTACTGCGCATTAAGTCCTGTATATGAATCTGCTACAGAATTTCCACTTTGTAGTTATAGAATTTTTATACCGTGGGCATCGCGCGGTCCTTCTGCAGACGTATACCACTAGACAGTAATCGTAAATTGTCCATAGTTATGGCATACACATTATATGCAATAATATACAAAATATAGTGCAGTGCTAAGCGCCCATTAACTTTATTTGTTTACTTATTTATTGCTTTCAGTATATTCTACTTCTTAGCACGCATATCAGTCATATGAAAACATGATGCTGGCGTGTATAAAAAGTCTTGCCGAAGACTATGTAATATCTGCAAGTATATAACGTAACGTATCAACTTAGTATAGCACATATGGTGTTTTCATGATGGATCAAATTCTTATGCAGATTAGTGACCAAAAGCATAATGCATGACCATACATTGTTAAACAAGACCATACAGGTCAAGACAAAGACCAAAATTAATACCAGAAAGCACCAAGACCAAGAGGAAGACAAAGCTTGACATGACTGCCAAATTCGGTAGGATAACGCACAATAACGGCCATTTCGCCGTTCGAGGTCATTCAAGGTCACCGATTTGGTACCAATCGAAAGCTCATATACGGCTTCCTATATCAAAACGATAGCTAGGCAAGTACTGCGCATTAAGTCTCTGGAATTTACGAATCTGCTAACAATTTATACCGTGGGCGTCGCGCGGTCACTCTGCAGACGATTACAACTAGACATAGTATTCGCAAATTGTCCATAGTTATGGTTTTGTCAACCACTTTTACGCAATTTGCCTCGGAAACTACCAAATTCCGCAAAATAACACTAAATAAGGGCCACTTCGCCGTTCAAGGTCATTCAAGGTCACCGATTTTGGTACCAATCGAAAGCCCATATACGATTTCCTATTAGTGATTAATGCTAACTTACCTTCTATCTAGC
>Ga0209780_1000284_pt1 | contig 25598 bp, 21 predicted proteins | sample WorMetexBAHAMAS2_FD_187384 | JGI IMG/M metagenome (GOLD analysis project Ga0209780, IMG submission 187384) | Marine gutless worms symbiont microbial communities from Max Planck institute for Marine Microbiology, Germany - Inanidrilus exumae... | ecosystem: Host-associated > Annelida > Digestive...
AGTGTCGCCATCTGCCGACGTTGTGTATATAAGATATTAGTTGCATTTGCACAACGTTGTGTATATAATAAATCTGTTGCATTTTACACAAGGTTGTGTATATAATATCGGGGTTCGCCGAATCCCGTTTTGCCGAAGACCCGTGTCGTTTCCTGATTTTTCTAAAAAGGAAATGCCGATGACGTCATGCTAAACTGACCCTAACCGTAACACTATCCCTAACCGACACAGTAACGGTAATATTTTTTATGCGCATTTCGTTGACACCCATAAAAAGGTTGTATCGCATTAATGAAAGGAATTTGAAATGAAAATGATGGAAAGAAGAGCTTACACGGCATTCGGCGAAACGGGATTTGGCGAATTGGGATTCGGCGAAACCGGAAGACACCGATGTAGGTCTCACGAAGTGTAAGGGACACACTGTCAGTTATAACTGAATTGGAATGACCATAGGCCTCATCCACGGTACGACATAAAGTTGGTGCTGATATAGTGTCGACGTGCTGCAACTCCTTCAAAACATCCCTAATGTTGAATGCTAAGCTACAAAGGACTGGTTCATAGAAACATCGCACCGGCCGCACCATCCACACCGGCCGCACCGGCCCATATTAGGAAGATACCATTACTGTGTCGGTTAGGGTTAGTGTTACGGTTAGGGTCAGTTGTATCTTACTAATATCGGCCGGTGTGGTGTTTCTACGGACCAGATATCTTTACACTGCTTTTCTCTGAAATTTGTTTTTATTCTGCTTGGATCATAAAACAGTGTTGTACCAAGTTCAAAACTTTCATGACAAGTGCCATATATGTCGTGATTTTTGGCAAAAGGCAGTTGTTAAAATAAGTGCAATTTGTTGGATTCATTGAAATGTCTAGAAATGTTTGTTAACAAAGTGAATAGTTACCCAAAAGTCCCCATAAGACCTGAAGAAGACCACAGAAGATGGCTTTGATTTAATATTGAAATTGTAATGATGTTTTTGTTACATTTTTTGGTAAACTAAATGCGGCGTGGATCTGTGAGTGTGGTTCGGTTCGGTTCCGGCCGGAACAAATTTGTGCAGTTACTGATTCGGTCTCAGAACAGCAGCGGTCGGTTCGTTCGATCTCTAGGCACGGTGGCACCATCTGTGCAGATTTACCTCCAGTACTCTGTATATCCTTATTGCAAAAATCGCCTATTTATCCATTTATCCCTAGCAATTTTTGGCGCTCACAAACAAATTGCTGATTTACCGCTAGCACCGACCATGGGTCAAATGTGAGGATGCGGGTACTTGGAATGTACGGAGCCCGGAAAGGACATGCTGAACAAATATTTGAACTCTACATGCGAACGTGGAGTAGCAGTACATATGCATGTAAAACTACGTTCATGTGTGGAGTTTCATGTGCACACATCATTTACCATTCATTAGAATATTGAGTTTCACGTTCACGTGTACAGTTGTACGTGTGAACATAAGAGTAACTGCGTGTTTAATTCAAACTGTTTGCACATGGAGGTTACATTGTGCATGTAGTTATTCATGTAGTTACTCCACATTCACACAGAGTTGTAAGTGCGAACATAAAACTCAAAGAGTTCTATGTGCATATGTAGAGTTTATTCATCATGCACAAACTTACAAAATATTTGTTGTTAAGCATGTCCTTTCCAGGACTCTGTAGGAATGTTAAACTGTGTTTGATTCTCGAATTACAGTGAGAGTGGGGCAGTGTAAAAGCCAGTATAAAATTTGAATTCAAATTTCTGCAAGTGTGAAATAACGTGAATACAATAATATATAACAAGTAGCTCAGCTGTCGCTGATGGACCCACATGACGCGCTGCATCACTGCAAACGGCGAAATTTTAAAACAGTCACGTGATCATAACCATGCCCATTTCGGGGTGATATGTCGTCCTTTTGGTAACATTTAACATTAGCTATAGAGTCCCTGGCCTACCTGTGTAAGAAATTTGAGATTTAACGATTCTAGCTTCGCTTATTACTAAGGTATGTTTAGGACTTGAAATTTAAAGTGGATCATGTGATGTGACCGTGCCCATTTCAGGGACAGTTTGTCATTTGTAGGCTGGGACTTGGTATATCAATTGGCATACCAAATTAGAAGTGTCTCTGATTACCTGCAACAAAGATACAAAAGGCAATGCAAAAATATGTAAAAATCCTTGTTTTAAGCCACCCTTTGGGGGATTTAGGGGTAATGCACAGGGTTCATCTATGGCTTGATGGAAAGCGCATTGTCGACTTCCTGTTAGTGATAATTGATCTTTTTTTGCTAGTTTTCACAGCTGACGCACTATTAAGCGAAATTCGAAATCGGTGTTTTCTGAAGGGGTGGGTCACTTTGAGCGCAAATTTTAGGTAGATGGGGACGTCGCCCACAATCCTTCTATGGACTGTGAGACAGAGGAATGATGTAGTTACAACTCTGCATCTGGAAGTTATCACACTTAAGAAACTGTGCAGCAGACTTCTTTCAACAGAAGTTGAATTTTACTGGCAAAAACTGCAAAATAGTGTTATGTGCCACCCTTTGGGGGACTTATGGGTAACGTACACAGTTCATCTATGGCTCATTGGAAAGCACACGGTCAACTTCTATTAGTGTTAATTGAAGATCTTTTGCTAGCTATCATGGTTGAGGCACTGAGCGGATATAGGTCGAAATTGTTGTGTTCCAAAGGGGTGGGTCACTTTAAGATCCAATTTCAGGGGGAATGGGGCGTCACCCACAAACCACTGTTGGCGTCAGAAAACTATAGAGTCCCTGGGCTATCATGTGGCATTGTTTGCGTGATCCCACGTTTATCCGTTTCAACACAATACCAGCGTGTGACGGACGGACACACGACAATGGCTAATGCACACGCTAACTAGCGTCGTGCTGGTAAAAATGCAGTCAGTTGCAGTAATGAACAGAGCAGAAATTACCCATTAACTATTTTTTTTGCAATAAATTGTTGGCTGTGTATATAGTACAGGCAACTCATACCCGTTGTTCCTATCCATTGCAGTACTGTATGGACATACCAGTCGTGACTGTAATCCTAAGACTATTGCTAAGCCTACTTGCCGGTACTCTAATCTTTAACTCTGTAGTGACAAAAGTCACCTCTGTTTGTCAGTTTGATGAAGTACATAACACATTCACAACATGGTTATTTGTAGCTCTACTCGACATCTTTGGAATGTGTATGACAGGCATTTACCAGCAGTTATCTGGGCACAGCGAAATGACAAGGTGTATGTTACCATCAATGTAGAAGATTGCCAGGATGCTGCTGTCAGTTTTGACGACAGCAAGTTGACGTTTAGGTATCTTGCAAAGTTACTTGTCATAATTTCTTATTACCCATGCTGGCTATGTAGCGTGGGGTATGGTGTTTAGTAGCGTCTGTCTGTTTGTGTGTCTGTTTATCCGTGCTTTAAAAGGAAAATGGCTTGAGCTATCAGCACCAAAGTCGGTAGACATATAGTCCATGGCAGGACATTGCCAATCCAAGGTCAAGGTCACAAGCCCTTCAAAGTTGGAAATCTGACCATTTTTAGGTCGACTCCTCCGAGACGACCTAATAATGCCGGTCTCAAATGTCCGTACGTACGTCTGTCCACAAAAAGTTTCTTCGATTTCAATGAAATTTGGTATGTAGGTAGAGGTCAATGAGTGATTCATGGCACTATGCAGTATGACCCAATCCAAGGTCAAGGTCACGAGCCCATGAAAGTCAGAAATTCCACAATTTCAAAGGCTATCTCCTCCCCATTTACAATGGGGGCTGGCAAATGACCACGGATTCTTAAATTAGGGCACAATACCTAAAGCGTATCGGGGCCGGATTTTTGATTTTTGTTTTAGTTTTTGTGTCACGTGACTTTGAAGTTGGCAGTAAGTAGCCGTCCACAAAAAGGTTTCTTCCATTTCACTGAAATTCGGTATGTAGGTAGAGGTCAATGACTGATGCATGACGGTATGCAGTATGACCCGATCCAAGGTCAAGGTCACGAGCCTTTTTAAGTGTGAAATTCAGCCATTTTCAAAGGCTATCTCCTCCCCCAATTACAATGGGGGGCTGGCAAATGACCACGGATTCTTAAATTAGGACACAATACCTACATCTTATCTGGACCAGATTTTTGGTTTTTGTCCGAATGTTACATTTAATTGAACTGATCAGTGCTGGTACAGTACAGATAACTACAAAATAGTTGCCGTAGCTTGGTAAACAGACGTGTAGAATGATATGTGTTGTTACAGTGGTAAAGGAGGCCCAGACAAACTAGAATATGAAGTGACGATAGATTTTTATGCCGACATTGATCCTTCGGTAAGCATCAACATTATGTGATATGTTTCAGATTAATCAGTTAATGTGTCCGACACACAGATGCATGCACGTGAATACATAATAAGCATAAGTAGCGTACGCAAGCATGGACATTTACCATAGTCTTCTGTCTCCAAGTGATAACATCCATCATCCAGTGGAGAGCCGGTGTAAAGGGTGCTGCATCCCTTTCCTCATCAGTCAGCTGGTAGGTCATGACAGGATGAAGTCACTGGGTTATTTTCACTGGTTGCGGTCAGTGGCTTGAATTCCTTTCAGCACTTTGATACTGTATAGGAAATCTGGTCTGCAAAACCCTGCTTCAGTTATCTCAGAGGTTACCTTTTTATGCACAGTCAGGAGTATCTTCAAAAAGTATGCTGTTTAAACAAAAACACAGTGTATTTAGCATTACCTTGCAGACTATAAGAGTCTCCTTTCTAGACTGCTGGAGTGGTAATAGGGCATGACGGTTGAGCCATGTTGTTTACGTTTCAGTAGCTGATGTTAGACTAGCGACACGTAATGGAGGCTGGTACTCTGTCTCTGGCATGATGCCGCTAGAGACAGAGGAGTACCAGCCTCCGCTACGCGTTGCTAGTGTAACATCAGTTATTGAAACGTAAACAACATGGCTCAACCGTCATGCCCTATTTGGATGCTTTTCTTCAGTCTTGACTATTGATGTGACAAAGTTCGCATTCGAATTCGATGACGTTCAAACTTCAAACGTTTTTAGCAGATTTGAAATTTGTGGATTTTTTCACATCCCATCGTGAAATTTGAATCTCGGGTCTATCGGCGCCGCATATTTACACAGATAGGCCACCGGAACAGGTGATTAATTTTGCCCTTGGCATGTCAGTTTCTGCTACGTCAGTTTTCACTGGATGTATTTGAAGACAGTTCAAAAGCAAATGCGCATTGCCTAATAGTCTGAAAGGACCGAAAATAATACTAAACATGGCTGACCGTTGTGTTAGCAACGACGACATTAGTAGAGCGGTCCATTTTGGATTTTAGGCAATGCACTTACATATTCGTTGTGTTATGTAAACAAAAGTCAAAAACAATGGCCGACAAAAAATCTAGTGTAGTTTGGGATTTTTTTGACGTTAAGTTGCTGGACGATAGCAAAGGGTCTGTAAGCTGCGTAATGTCGACATATCACATATACACAGTGCAGTATATGTCAAAATTGTTAATGTATGATCAAATTCGCATTCGAACAAGTTTGTGTCATGAAATTAGCATTCGACGAATTCAAATTTTTCTCAGCTTAGTCACATCCCTAGTCTTGACATAATGACTGTATTGAAGCTTGATATACAGACATGACAGCTTGCATAAAATGCTGCATTTGTGTAAAGATGTCATTAGTTATCATTTAGCGATGAGTGCTTACTGTATTGTTTGTGATTTGTAATTGCCTAACAGCAGTCACAGTATGCTGTTTTGCCACGACATATTCCAATGATCATCCGAAAGAAAGAATCAGGAGCATATTGGCCGCGGCTGCTTAAACAGACACAGAAGGTATAAGTGCAATGCCTCAAATTATTATCTATATTGTTATTATGTTACTAAACTGCCTGCTGCAATGTGTCATGATGAAATTCTATCCTTCACGTCCACCACCTAGTGTTTTTTGTTTAGACCCATATGCTGTATTATAACCTCACCGTGTGTTGAGTTTTTTCAGATTGTTTTAATGGCACAGTCTAGTAAATTTGATGTAACATGATAAGTACAGATCTCACTAAACGTTAAGCATGTCACTACACTGCCGTGTAGAATATTTGCATTGAAAAGTGAAGTTAATCACAAACTGGGTGAAGCAAACTGCCATACAAGACTCATTTGCTCAAAACAGCTGCGGAAAAATACTTGTGCATTGATTTTAAAATCGTATTGTTCACTAACTGAAAAGATATATGCAGTGGCTACAGGAAAAATCATTGACTGTATGCACTTATAATAATAATAACTGAGATGATATTTATTTATGGTGCTGTCATCATGGCAAAGCCATCGCGAGAGTTCACCCGGTTCATTTGATGAATGCAGACTCAGCGCCGGTTGGTTGCCAACCCTCACACCAAGCCAATCGACTTGAACTGTGAGTTTGCCGGAAATGGCAGCTGCCATCCGCATCCACCATCGCCATTTATTATTACTCAGCCCTAAAGCTGATACTCATTATACCGTCCCACGGAGGGTAGAAGGTTGAGTCGACCTAGTTAGCTGGTTACTTACCAAAAATAAGGTGCCACCTTCGGGAGTCGAGCCCAGACAGAGTCACCTATCCCAGTACTAACCGGGCTCAGCGTAGGTTAACCTCGTTGATTGAAACCAGCTACCACTATGCCAGACCGCCAATTACAACTTATCGGACAACCAAGAAGAAAGATATCATGGCAAAATGCCTTTGCACACAACTAACGTTCAGCAGTCAATCACCGGTGATATCTGTTGGCAATACTAAGTGATATTTGTCATTCCTAGAGTCTTGTTCAATGGAACATTGTAATTTGCTACTGATATGACAGTGACCACCATCTGTCATAGCGCAAGCTAGTTCATGTCTTGTAGCAGGATGTCACCACAGTGCACAGGGCGTATGAGGCAATCAGCCTTGTTGCCCAAAACGTATTGACCAATCTACAAAATTCTTTTAATGCAGAGTTACCAGTAAGTTTGTAATAAAGTCGTTATTAAAAATCTCACCACTTGTATATGTGTTGCCCCATTACTGTGTGATTTATCGTTAGTCGCTTAGTGGCAATGCTTGATTCAGATTGTTGCTAGTGTCAGTAGTTTTCTGACATTAATATTTCACAAGGTAGTGTAGTGACACATTTTTTAGGTCGACTTCCAAACTTTGGAAGTCGACCAAATACTATGGGTGGCAAATTTCCGTCCGTCCGTCCACAAAAAGTTTCTTCGATTTCGATGAAATTTGGTATACAGGTAGTACTCGATGAGAGATGAAAAAAGGTAATGACCGTGCCCGGATCCAAGGTCAAGGTCAGGAGCCCATGAAAGTAGGAAATTCGACCATTTTGGACCATTTTCAAACTCTATCTCCTTCTTCATTTATAATGGGGGATGACAAATGACCACGGATTCTTACATTAGGGGGCAATATCTAAAATTTAACCAGTCAAATTTTTGAAATTCGTCCTCGTTTTCCGCCACGTGACCTCTGAACTTTGGTCCTAACCACGTCTGACGGCCCTAGTGTGCCCTAGCGGAAGTCGACCGTCAGTCTCCGTACGGGACTAATTTTTAGAGGTGTGGTTGGATGTTTATTGGCGACTTTATTCCACATTACTCTCGAGTCTATCTAAAGAGCAGTTGTGGATCAGTGGCTGAGATCAGGTGATTCCTAATGAAATCTCTGCATGTTGTAATGAACAGCATTCAGCCATAGTTCCGCAAATGCTTAAGAAAGACCTACATTGCAAGTGAGTTGTGAGCTCTCATTAATTGGGAAGCATGTCTTCTTTTATGAATAGTTAGTGTTCTTGGTGAAGTTTTGTTGACTATAAAAATAATTATTATTATTAACAGTGGTATATTCAACGCACATGTGCTGTAAATGGCTAGTTTACAGATAAATATCATTTTAGTAACATATGCTTTTGGTTAGGCTCATTGGCTGAAAACAGACTTTGACAAATGGAGAGATGAAGATGATTCAGACATTGATGAATCCAAAGATGAAGCATTCGAGGATGTACGTTGATTTTGTACTTATTTTATTGCACGTCACAGTTTACATATGCACAGTGTATTGAGGTTGTTATGTAATTAGGTCGAATCTTCGACAGAGTATGTTCATATATACATGTGTATGCGTGTACGTCTGTCTGTCCACAAAATGTTTCTCCAATTTTAATGAAATTTGGCATATAGGTAGAGGTCGATGAGTGATGCATGATAGTATGCAGTATGACCCGATCCAAGGTCAAGGTCACGAGCCCTTCAAAGTTGGAAATCCTGCCATTGTCAAAAGCTATCTCCTCCGCCATTTACAATGGGAGCTGGCAACTGACCTCGGATTCATAAACTACGGCACAATATCTAATTTTGATCAGGCCAGATTTTTTATATTTGGCCTAGTTTTTGTGTCACGTGAATTTGAAGGTGGCAGAAACGTCCGTTCTGAAGTCGACCGTCAGTCCCATATGGGGCTAATTTTATTTTTATATTGCAGTTTATGCTCTTTACTGACCTGGAATTACAACTTCTTTATGTGTAACACTCTCTCAGTTTGAAGCTGGTTCAAGACAGTGTCAGAAGTTCACATGCAATAGCTAGATGTAATTGTGTCTGTATGTATACTGGTCCTGTTTGTTACACTAGCTTTAACAGAATTTGTTGCATTAATAACAGATGATGAGCAAGATGGGTAACTTCAATGCATCAGCCTCCAATGACGACATACCGGTAAGTAAGGCTGCAATTTTTTAATTGTAATTCAGATTATGTTGTGAGTGTGATGGTTTTCCTGCAGTGCTGTATCAGAGTTGACGCACATGCTGCTTGTTTTTCAGATTGTTTCAATGGCAGACACTCTAGTAAATTTGCTGTAACATGATCGATAAAGATCTCACCAAACTTTAAACATGTCACTACGCTACCTTTCTGTTGAAAAGTGTGTTTGCTTTTGTCATGTTTGATTTAGTTTTTCAGTACTAAGCCAAAAGATTGGCTGGGAAGAACGTCTCCGAAATGACCTATTTTGTGTCGGGTGGAATGTAATTTACCTTAGCTCAATCATTGCAAATGGGTATGTGATGTACAGAATATATTATAACAGCTAAATTTGTGCATGTAGATACTTCCTGCTGAAAATTGTCATTTAATTATTACTGGCCCGCCTGGTGTGCCAGTATTGTTTTGCTCGCTGGCGTCTGTCATCATCTGTCGTTGTCGTCTGTTATTGTCTGTAACGCTGCTGCCGGGCCGGGCGCGTGGGCAGTCAGGCGGCCGACACTACACGGCGGGCCAGTACTGTTACATCCCATTAGGGCGACACTTCATTTGATTAGTTTTTATTTTTGGCATTTAATTAGTACATTAGTGGAGTGCATAGTATCATTGATTGCCTGATGTTGAAATGAATTGTAGTGTATTTTGCCATGATATTTAGCTGCACAAAATGAATAGTGAAGTGTCAGGGATGCAGCTCATTTGGCCATCATGGAAAGAAAAACCAATATTTTTCAGTAGTAGTAACATTTCTTCTGGCCATGCTTTATCACCGTATTGTGAAAATGACTTAATTACTTAGTTTTACAGTTACGTTTGTTGATTGTAGAATGATGAGGACAGCGATGATGAAGGTATGTCCGGCACTTTGTTGGATTAGAATTTGGTGTTTTAATGGTGTGAGTTACTCCGTGGCATATGTTTTGGTAGTTGTGATGGTGGTAGTGGTTAAGAGGTATGGCAAAAAATGGATGGCTCAAGTTCTATGTTTGGTTTTTCTGCACCGTTGTGGACTGTATTTGAGGCATGGCTCGTTTGTTCATTCGTTATTGCAGGCAGGGGTTCAGCCTACTCTGGACCCCAGCTCTGAGACCTTTTATGTTGGTCCAGTGTTCCAGTCCAGGGAGAGGAAGGGAATTTGTAGATGTGTGCAGTGTGCATAGTGTAGGGTGCAGGAAGGCTAAAATAGACTTGAGCAGCTTGTCTGGTATTTCTGAGCACGCTCCCACTAGGCGTGGCCTACTGTCTGGCTAAGCCCGGACTGGCACTTATTCAGCGCCTGGCCACCTGACTGACACTTCTTCAGCGCCTAGCCACATCTATCTGCTTCGGCTCTCACATCATGGCACATTCAACAAGAAGCAGGCACTTTGCTGATCTAAGCCTGCAGTTAACCATTGGCAGCGATGATTATGAATGAAAAGTGGTGCTGAGTAAGGTTATAGGTCACAATTAATTACTAAAGCAAACCTCGAATTATTAGCATAAACATGCCACCATTTAAGCTGAAAACTTTCTGAAACCAAAAACGGTTGCTGGTGCATTTATTAAATGGAATACACCTAGAGACACTACCGGTAAATAACTACAGTACTGTACTGTTTGATGGAACCTGTTTGCATATGGTTCACCTACATGGCGCACGTGATGAACAGGTGTAGTATCTGCAGCTAACACATCATGTAGGATTTTTGATTTGTTGATAGTATCTTGCAAATCAAAGTGCATTACCATGACAGCCACACGGTGTATCATTTGTCCCGTTTTGAGCAGAGTGGTAAAAGTCGTGTGTATGTATGTGTGTATATATATATATATATATATATATTTCCTTACTGCTACCATGAGATTTATTGTCAACAAATGTATCATTATTGTAATTTTGGGTGGTTGAGTTCTAACAGAGAGTTCTGTCTCTTCTATCAACCATACGGTCCATACCATTTAGTATCAGTTTATTACTGTACATCTGTACTTGATTATTATGATATGTATGTAACAGTGTGTTATCTCATTTGTTCTTTGTGATTGTTTGCTTTGGTGTTAATAAACTACTTACTGCTGTTGCGAACGCAAAAAAGTATTTCGTTTAGAAAAACTGTTTAAACAGAAGAGCATTACTGGTACTTTATTGCAGTTGAGTTGTTGTTCTGGATGGCAATGAATATCTCTCGTTAGGTACCGGCGTTTGACATCCCTCTCCCACAGGGATAAGTTGATAGGTCGGGAACGGCTTGCTTCAGTTTTTCACTTGTTTCCTTCGGTGCTTGACTGTTGAGTTGACACTGTTCGTTGGGTAACAGGAAAGTCAGCCTGATAAAAACCTGCATCATTTATTGTCCGAGCTTTACGACAGAACGACCGGAAGAAGAAAATCGCTGGCTGACCTGGCTGACTTAGAAAATGTCTGTTAACTGATGTGTGTAAATGAGTATGCCGTAGGCCTGTCTGTAAATATCTTCGGTGATAACTTCTCGCATTATTAGGTCGACTTCCAAACTTTGGAAGTCGACCTAATACGATGGGTGGCAAATTTCCGTCCGTACGTCCGTGTGTCCGTCAGTCCACAAAAATTTCTTCGATTTCGATGAAATTTGGTATACAGTTAGTACTCGATGAGAGATGAAAAAAGGTAATGACCGTGCCCGGATCCAAGGTCAAGGTCAGGAGCCCATGAAAGTAGGAAATTCGACCATTTTGGACCATTTTCAAACTATCTCCTCCCTCCCATTTATAATGGGGGCTGACAAATGACCACGGATTCTTAAACTAGGGGGTAATATCTAAAATTTATCCGCTCAGATTTTTGAAATTCGTCCTCGTTTTCCGTCACGTGACCTTCTGAACTTTGGTCCTAACCACGTCTGACGGCCCTAGTCTGCCCTAGCGGAAGTCGACCGTCAGTCTCCGTACGGGACTAATTTTTGTAGTTACCATATGTTACTGAGGAATTATTGAGTTGTATTGAGATCGCAACTTGATCCCTCGATGCTTTTACACGGAAGCATTTGACGATTCCTGAAGCTTGCAGCTGCGCTGTCTGCATCACTGCAAGCTCGAAAACTGCGAGACTTGAAAATGTGGAACCAGACAAATAAAATAAAGGGTAAACTGAAGCGGCATGCGGGATTGCCGAAATATGCATGAGACCGAATGGACTGCGGAATGTGGACCATTTTACGAGACGCAGTCACTAACTGTTGAAGAAATCTAGCCGACTAAAGCCCGGTACACACCAACAACATTATCGAAGCAACGTTCAACTTTGTTGCCAAAAACGGCAACGATGTCGAACGAGTTTTGCATTGAAATTTCGTTCTTTCGAGGCCCGCATGCTGAACGCGACTCACCAGGGGGCAGCACGCGACGCCGCCAGCGTGCATTTCCGTCCGGTTAGCAAATCCCGCCTGTGGTTCACCCAGTTGCATGATTATTGTTCAAATCTAGTAAAAAGACTAATCGGTCAATCATAGCCGGTGTCTGGTTACGAATAGGCATTTAGAACGCGGCTCAGCTTTGTTCGCCTCAAGACCCCCGGCCTGGAAACGGAACGGGCCTATTCTTAGACCGATGTCGCACCTGCAATTTTGTCGCAACTTTGTTGCGCAACTTTATCGCGCGACAAAATCGCAAGTGTGACATGGCGTGTCGCGCAACTCTTAAATTTAACAGTTGCACAAGTACTTTTCCGAATAGAACAGCTAGTGCTCTATTGTGTGAAAATTTGTCGCGAGGAATGCTGTGAAGTGAACGCTGTGGTCGCACGCAACTGCGTCCCGTAGGTGGACTGTAGCCTTTCTGTCTCGATTGTCGCCCACATTTCGACGACAAAGGTGAACAGTATGCAGTCGAAGACAGTACACTTCGCCCGCGGTGCCGCTATACCTGGCAAACTCGACCAAACAGCGTTGTCTGACGTTCAATAGGTGCCGTTTCCTGGCGAACTGGACGAAACATACGCGAAATCTTTGACTCTGGCCTATTGTCTCGATTATAGGAAAAACATGACGTCATCCTCAAACCGGAAGTACATAGAGTATCGCACTGTCAGAGGAGGACCGAGCCACAGCCAGAGGTAACATGTACAGAAAATTTGTGGTCTAACTAAAAACAAGTGGTCAAATTATTCTCACAAAAGGCCGCATCGCTCATCTTGTCATCTCTCGCGGCAGCAAATGGATTCGTCCGACCTTGACCCCCTAATACATGGTTCATTGGACCCACATGAGTCAAATCTCCATCCGGTTCAGCCGTTTTGTTTTGTGTACACCATAGCAAATACTCTCAATGCTTTTCAATGGGGCGGACAACCCCGCAATTGCCCCTTCTTCTTTGGGGATCCTGACCTCCCATCTAATACTTGGTTCCTTGGGCCCACCCGAGTCAGCCCCAAACGGCATCTCGATCGGTTCAGCTGATTTTGCGGGGCTCAGCCTCGTGACCGACAGACACAAAAGGACCACGCTACAGTCGCTACTCCATCTGCAGCAATAACCCGCATCTTACGCAATGCATGCGATGGGGGCCCGATAATTAGCTAAACTATTCGTTAGTAACTTTTAAAAAGTACACATTTGCCCATCACTGGTGCCCTCCTCTCTATAAAATCATGGACTCGCCACTGGTACCTGGAAAGGTAAGTATCAGTGCTTAAAGTTGAAAAAGCTGGGGGGCTCCCTCTCACCTCTTACCTCTTTCCCTTATCCCTTCCCTCAGTTTACCACCCACTGCCCCCTGAGCTGGGGGGCTGAGCTAAAAGCTAGGGGGCTGAGCTCCCCCAGCCCCCTTACTTTAAGCCTTGGTAAGCATTGATTGGACCAGATATCAGAAGTGTAATATACCAGTAGATTCAGGGGTAAAAATAAAAATACTTTTGGTTATATTTCACCCATGTGCCCAGAAACCCCCTCCCCGTGAACGGATGTGCACCTAATTTGGCACAACTGTAGGGGTCGCCGACGTAATCACCTGTGACAAATTTTTTGGTGATCGGTTGAGGGGTGTCGATTCTGTAGGGGGTCGATAATTGCCTTTCCCATTGACAAAGACAGTCGTCGTTAACACAGGGCAGGCGCCACCGCGCAGCCTGTAATATGGGGCAGATTCAGTCGCATGGGGTTCCAATCTACTTTCACCACTGCTTCAAATTAATAAAGCTTTTAGCTTGTATTTAACAACAACTGTCAACAAAAACGAACAACACTGTTTGGAATGCAAAAAGAAAAAAAAACGTAACAAGCCACGCAGAGCTAACTGACAGTGAGCCTTACGCAGTTGCTGCAGCAAAGGCAAATATGGCATTACAATGTTCACAGGATGACATCACGTTTATGCAAATATGTCAATTTACAAACACACACAATCATACACCAGACACCAAATGGAAAAAAACGATATAAACTGAATCAATTACCTGTTTGAAAACAACTAATTTCATTATAGGGCTTTGCTAGTATTACAACAATAAGTTGGTCTGCAATCTTTTGCACACAAACCACAAAGATACAACACACGGAAATAGCAACTATGGAATACTAATAAGAAGTCTTATGCGACCGACTGAACGACGTCATGCCCGTTTTATTCGAATTGCGTCATAATGTGCAGTCATTTTTCTGTAGTGAGATCTGTTAGATTATTGGGATGACTGACGTTAAACGGCAGGTACTCAGTTAATAGAACTGAATCAGTAATTCCGGCAACGAACCAGTTTAGTATAATTACTTTTGTTCTGTGAGCCAGATGCAAAACAACGTACAGTGGTGGAAAGCAAACAAAACTAGAAGGGCGTTCAGTACAGTGCATACCTCCCCCACCGACCTTGACCTTCCAAGTCAGTTGGGAGTTTAACGTCCATTTCAGCACAAATATGGCTATATCAGAGAAAAAAGGTCAGGGGTGGAGAGCTTCCAAAATTTAGTTACCTCGTCCCCTGTGGCCAAGGGTATGACTGACGAAGTTTGGTGACAATTGGACTTGAATTTGCGCTAGGAAGTCACTCACAAATATATATACCTATATGTCAACCGACGCCGGCGAAAACATGACCTCCCATCAATTCGGTGGGAGAGGTGCAATATACAATACAATATTATTTTATTAAAAAAGTGTCAGGACGCAACTTTAACACATATAAAAGTAATTATAACTAGTAATTAATAGCTTTCTTTAAATAGTTGCCTAACGATAAAATTACAGGTAATAACGAATTATTTCTGATAACTGAGACAATGTCGAAATTTTCAATTTATCATACTCATCTTAACTATCAACTACGGCGGTCACCAAATATGTTTTTTTATCAACTGATGCGAACAACGACACATCTTATCAGTAAAATATCTGACTTAGAGCCAAAGAACGATAAACCAATACTCAATTAATACATTACATAAACTACTAACAGCATATTGCTAATTAAGCACACATTGGTTAATTATCACATCAGTTTAACCTTAAGAAATCTTGATAATACCATATAGAAATTACAAAGAAGAATACATACAGGTATATACATATATCAGTACCTTAAATAAGATTGATAACTACAAAACAGTAGTGGTTAAAAAGCATCAGGTACAGAAACGCAAATATAACGTGGTATTTTAATTATATACAAGTTTGGAATTGCTACTGTTACTGATTTGAGGTTCTACGTCCCACTTGACACAAAATATGTTATTTCAGAGACGTTCTTCCCAGTCAATCTCTTGGCTTACTACTGAAGAAATTAAACTAAACACAACAAAAGCAAACATTCACCAGTATCACAAAGATACTATAACACAAAATAAACACCAAATAAACTAAATATAGGTTTGGTCACGGTAATGCGTCGCTTTGAGGCTGCCTATGTCAAATGTGTAAAAGGTTTCTTTGGTTTTGAACGTCGATACAGTGTTACTCAAATGCTCTGTAATCTCAGTTGACCAACTTTTAACAGTGATACATAACGCACAGGTCAGATTTGATAGTAGTGTTGACACTCATGATAATAAGCTTGTCAAGCATGTATTTCACATTAGGTGATCTCTTTTTTTAGTGTGTTATATGTTGTATGTTCTTATGTCTGTCTGTCTTTTTGTAGTCTTCTTTGTAGTTTTTATGGGCCATATGTTGCCTGAAATAAACCTGATTTGATTTGATTTAAGATGTCTGGCATAAAAACAAACCAGGATTATTCTTACAATAATGGGGCAGGGCCTGGAATACACACTGGTTCGCCAACAATTACATTTGTCTAACGTCAGGTCAGGTCAGACTGTCTGTGGTGGTGCTTTCTATGGTAATAATTAATATTCATACATATATTACATAGTAAGGTATGATCATCAGCAGACAATACACTCAGCAAGATGGCCATTTTAACCTACGTCCAGTTGTCAGTTGTAATGTCTATTTTCAGATCTCCATGTCATTAATTCCTAATTACTTGTGGTAGAAGTGAATATTTAGTATAAGAGTGATCACATACAGAGAGTGGAAGTTATTTTATCTGATTTATTTATATGGAGTAATGGTGCCATTACTGGCCGATAGCCATTGATAAGCCGGTGCAGCATCAGTTACACCACAAACTGCTCAGTACAGTTTTGCTATAGGTGTATTATCGTCAAACCTATGGAACACCATAGGTTCTTAAACGCTACAGTATCAAGCGGGCGATTTTTGCATTTTTCAGTTTCCTACAACTAAAAATAATATGACTGAATTCATCAATAAAATAAAATAACGTGATTAAATTAATCAACACATAAAATGACCTATCCATTCACATACCCACAAAATGGTTAGTACAAACAATAGCATAGTACCAAGATTGGGACGTCACTAATTATCATGAAATTAATACATTTGACTAGCAAAATTACTTTGGCATAAAAAATTACTAGTAACCTCAATTGTGTATTTGATATCGCCAGCAATTCCAGTGGAGCTGTATCCAAGCTTCTAACTCATCAACTGTCAAGTATGTTTCAATCAAAGACGTTGCATTGCTGAAAATCTCATGTAGGTGGAATAATACTCTAATCAGGGACTGGCAGGCCACGGCGATTTGACAGCTAGTCTGGTGCGGATATGGGCTGCTGGAACACCTGCCTCAGGTGCACTAGGCTTGCTAAACTCCATGCAGGTATGGTTAACTTAACACCTTCATTCAGTCAGCTTGAAGCAGTCAGGATTACTATGCACCTGGGCAAATGTTTTAAGAAGCAAGAGTTAACAAAAAATGTTCTATACAGGACTGAACCAAAATGTCTACCAGTGCCATTTAGAACATTGCAAAGTGTGCAAACATGCAATCATAGTAGCAACCAGGCTGACCATTCTGCGGCTGATGTAACTTACTCTCAGTTTTCAATTCAGGTCCGTTTCTCTGTCACCTTGCCGGAACTGGTTTTCCAGGTTAAGTTTCACTTTCAGCTGCAAAGAAACACCTTCCTCTGCTGACCATGAACTTTGACGTACAATCTTGTCTCAGACCGGATATGGGTGTAAAATTCCCTGAAAGGTGCAACAGCACCTCAGCATGGAATGACTACAAGATGAGCCAAAGTAAGCTACATGCGGCCAACACTGAAAAGTAATACAAATTACAAAAAAATAGTACAAAGTAAAAAAAACTAGACGGACTTCAATGCCGCAGTGTCGACGTGGATGCCTTCGCCACCTCGACGGCCTGCTGTAGCCTTGACCTCCAAAATCTAACCAGGTCACCAGTAGGGGCCAGTGGTTAGTTCCTCGGAGTTTCACCGAGATTGCTTAAGTAGTTCATGAAATATGGTGTTCACAAGATTTGACCAACTCGATGGCCTGCTGTTACCTTGACCTTTGACCTCCAGAACCTAATCTGATCATCAGCAAGGGCTAGCGAATAATCCTTGTTAAGTTTTACCGAAACTGCTCAAGCCATTCATGAGATATCGTGGTAACAAGATCTGTCCAGACAAACAAACGAACATACAAACAAATGGATGGACGAACAAACAAACAGACAATGCTTTGCTGACACTGTCGGGTCAGGTGGCAAACGCATAATAAACTAGCCCCGTGCGGGACTGACGGTCAACTCTTCACAACTGACGTTTCTGCCAAGTTCAAAGTCATGTGACACAAACCAAATATAAAAAATCCGGCCAGATCAAACTGAGATATTGTGCCCTAGTCTCAGAATCAGTGGTCAGTTGCCACCTCCGATTTTAAATGGCGGAGATAGCTTTTAAAAATGGAAGGATTTTGAACTTACAAGGGCTCATGACCTTGACCTTGGATCCGGTCATACTGCATACCGTCGTGCATCACTCACCGACCTCTACCTACACGCCAAATGTCACTGAAATCGAATAACTTTTTGTGGACAGACAGACGTACATACGGACGAACATACGGACATTTGAGACCCACTTATTAGGTCGACTCAGAAGAGTCGACCTAAAAAGGCAATGGAAACAATGTCATGATTCGATTGATATTGGCCAATGCGAGTGATCCGACACACTGCACGCAGCAGAGAAATCAGTATCACAACAATGATGGAATGCAAAGACACAAATGTCTAGCGTCAACAATTCTTATTACAGTGAGCCCGCTGCAGATGTGATGTGCCCTTCAACAAAGTCCGCTGATGTCGACGAAGCAAACGATTCACAGCTTGTGTACGTAGTTGTGCGGAAAAAGTCCTTCCCGGCCTCGAAGTCTTCCACGCCACCAGCCGGATGGATCTGCACAACCATCAAACACATACACATGAATTGCACCGTTGAACCGATGGACTGTTTCAACGATGTGTGTTAGTGTGGGCAGCTATCGTTGATAAACACCAGAACGAGTGCCAATGATGGGCAAAATCAAATCATGACTTGATTTAAATCGTGACTGAATCACATGTGGTGATTTGATTTGACTAAAAAAGATTTGATTTGGAAACCTTTGATTTGATTTGGATTTGATTTGAATTTCTGTGATTTGATTTGTGATTTGATCAAATCACAAATTTTAGTCACTTGGGAAGTTGGGACAATGAGTAACTTCTTATGATGACATTTCATGATACACTGTTCATTAGTTTATTAGAATGCCACTGTGTTTGTAGTGTGAACAGACTCTTCTCGCTGAACTTTTTCAATTAAATGGCTTTTATTCGTTGGTAAATAAATTTAATTTGTTTAAATTGGGATCTTTTCTTGGACTGACATCGTGATTTGAACTGATTTGTAATTTCGGTTAAATGATTTGTGATTCGGGAATGTGATTCATGATTTGATTTGTGATTTGGCATAATGTTTTAAATCATTTTGTCAAATGATTTGTGATTTGGGAATGTGATTTGATTTGGGATTTGCCCATCACTGACAAGTGCATATTCTACAAAGACGTTGACGATAATTTATTAAGCAGCAAAGTCCTTTAAACAGGCAAAAACCTGGCACACAACAGTCCACTAAACAGTGATGTAGCCCAAAACGTTACCAATAAACAGCTTCCCTGACAAGAGGTTTCCTTTCATTACTTCCCCGTCAGTGCAGTTGGTACAATTACGCTGTGTCAACACCATCACATGGCAACGCAAATTAATTAATTATCATTGATCTTATCATCCCGTGTACCGGTTGCAGAGGTCTGGAGACAGAGGATCAGACTCAAAAGGTTGCCAGTTCCATACTCAACCAACGCACTCTAAGCAACCGCGTTGCTAACCTAATGGGTGCCATCTGGTTAAGCAAAAAATGAATTAGCCCCGTATAGGACTGACGGTCGACTCTTCACAACTGACGTTACTGCCAACTTCAAAGTCACGTGACACAAAAACTAGGACAAATATCAAAGATCCGGCCACATGGAAGTTAGATACTGTGCCTAGTTTAAGAACCAGTGGTCAGCTGCCAGCTCCCATTGTAAATGGTGGAGGAAACAGCCCTTAAAAATGTCTGCATTTCCAAATTTGAAGGGCTCGTGGCCTTGACCTTGACTTTGGATTGGGTCATACTGCATGCCGTTGTGCACCATTCATTGACCTCTACCAGCATGCCAAATTTCATTGAAATCAAAGAAACGTTTTGTGAACGGACGGACGTATTCGAGGTGCATATGCACACAGACGGGCGGACATTTAAGATCTAGGTCGACTCTGTCAAAGAGTCAACCTAAAAAACCGAATGTATAATCAATAATGTCACTTGCCTTCGTGCACAATTCCAATGATGTCTCCCTCACTGAAGCTGAGTTCATCAGTGTCTTGGGCATCGTAGGAATACATGCACTGACATTCCGGCAGTTTTTCTTTGGGCTTCGGCTGCGGTCGTGGTTTAGGTCGGCCGGCGCCAGGCGGCGGCCTGCTCTGTACCTCTCGGCTTTTTCTCTGCATCCTACTCGCGCCAATTGAACCAACATAGTTGTTCCATGTGTTAAATAAAACGAGTGGGAAAAAGCTCACGGATTAACGACAGTGTTTAATATCAACAAACTTGAACACTGCTACCACCGACATTAACTCCCTTCTAGTGGGTGTTTCCAACGTCAAATGGAAACATTACAGAGACAATGCAGGCAACACTGCTGAGGAAAACGTTAGCACCTTCTCTCTAATGTAGTTGTCGTCAGCCAATCATATAAGCATATAGCGGGTCTAGACAAACAGAACAACTACAGTTTGGACAAACCATAGCCCAAGGGTGACAATTTTTACAGTCCATTTAGATTACAAACTAATGACAGCAATTAATTGTTGACGCTGACAATGACTATCACTTGGCGTCCAAGCAGGCTGCACGTGTTTCAGTCTGTTTTTCAGGACTACTAAAAATTATGAATGGATTTTAGTTAAATATTGAAAAAAGGGGAGGCCTTTGGACAGAAATAATCTACTGATTAGGACCCAAAGTAAAACGTTAAGCTACTGACAGCTTACCAACGTGTTAACTAAATGATAAAAATATACGCATCAATAAACACAGTAACAAAAGTAACAAAGCATTCTACACTTGGCCTACTGATAGTATGTGAACTGAATAAATAACTAGCAAAAGTATACATCTTAACTAGAAAATATAGGCAGTCATATCGACATGCAGACCCACGCAGGCAACGGCCGCAGGTAGCACAGCGGCGTATGGGTGTGCAGAATATGGGACAGGGTCACTAGCAACAGTGTGACCGTGACGGTTTTCGTAACTGTGTGACCTTGTCCTCTGACCTTTTGACCTCTGGTTCAATGCGTGCCGAGCGACTGCTATAGAGTATACGTGTATACCAAGTTTGGTGTTGATAGCTCAAGCCATTTTCCTGTTACAGCGCAGACAAACAGACAGACCGACAGACGTGACTGAACGCCCCACCCACGTCAGTGGCTATGCCTGCGTGGGTAAATATGAACTGCTGCTGCTTACTCAGTTATACTGTCAGTGCCATTACATCACCAAGCACCGAAGTGGATTAAGTAACATAAGGCAACAATGCATGCCAGTTCAGCAATGTGAAACAGGTCAAGATCTTTGTCGGCAGTTTCTAATTCCACAACAATTTCTAGTTTGTTGCGATTTCTTTAGGGAAACTTCACACAGTCTACTAACCCAGACACTCCAGCGTCAGGAGTCTTGAGAAATTCCTGAGAGCCCAGACTTCTCATGTTGGCGATCTGCTTCGCCATCTTCTGTGCGCCGTCACGAGGCAACGACGGTTTCTTGTCGGTCGACCGCTGCCGGAATAACTGTGGATTTTTGTTCACCTTGGAGTACACTGCAACGACACAATGTACACGGTCAATGCAGCAACAACGACTCGAGAGAGAGTATAATTTTATGAATGAAGGTAACTGCATCTGGGCTGGAAGGGGAAACTGAGATTATTATTATTATAATTATTAATAAAAATGTACTTATTTAAGTGACACTGTCACGCAGAACGCTGCAGGGGCACTTTATGCAGTCAATAAGGTACCGGTGTATAACATAGGAGGAGACAGTGAATTGGCAACTAGTGGTCCGGAAAACTCGAGTGAAAAAGAAATGTTTTCAGTTCTCGTCAGAAGGTGGTGAGCGATAATGCAGCGCGTACGGCTGATGGCAGACTGTTCCATGCCCGTGGAGCGGCGACAGAGAATGATCGGTCGCCCAGGGTTGATCGCCTGACGGGCGGGACAATCAGAGTTGCTGTGGCTGACGAGCGCAGGTAACGGCGGCCCTCGACGTCAGCTACCTGGCAGATGTTTTGGTAAAGTAGAAGGAAAAATATGTCAGACTTGATCACATTCCATACCACTACAGTCTGCTGATGGAAGCAGACGTCTGAGGAAGATATGATAGGATGCTGTTAAAAGGATATGAAAGGTTCTGTTCTGTCCTGACAAAAGTATGCGGGAAAGAAATTAACAGCACTCTGGAAGTGGGCAGGTACTGTATCAGAACAAACAAGTGTAAAATTTAGCCCCATACGGTACTGATGGTCGACTGCTACTTAGTACTTACTGCCAAATTCCAAATCACGTGACACAAAAACTAGGACAAAAATAAAAAATCCGGCCCTGATAAACTTTAGTTATTGTGCCCTAATTTAAGAATCCGTGGTCATTTGCCAGCCCCCATTATAAATGGGGGCAGGAGATAGCCTTTGAAAATGGCCGAATTTCCGACTTTCAAGGGCTCGTGACCTTGACCTTGACCTTCGATCGGGTCATACTGCATGCTGTCATACATCACTCATCGACCTTTACATACACACCAAATTTCATTGAAATCGAAAAACTTTTTGTGGACGGACGTACGGAGGGACAGACGTACGGACGTTTGAGACCCACTTTATTAGGTCGACTCGGAGGAGTCGACCTAACTAGTAGTAGTAGTACTACTTATACTAGCAGTAGTAGTAGTAGTAGTAGTAGTAGCAGACGGCTAGTAGATCTGTTGTAGTCATCTGGTGGCACATACATGTTGTGTTAGCGGAAGGTCGAGGTGCTTGCCGTGGAGCGGCTGGAGCTGCTCTCATTGGTGGCGGTGCAATGCCAGGTCTTTGTGAGACCTTGCCTCTCTGACCGCCGGCACCACCTCGTCCTGCTGTCACGTCAATACCAGCTCTTTGGATCAGACTTCGATCCACCGCCTCTCTCTGTCCCGGCTCTACAGTGTAACAACAATCAATAAATCAATCAGTGGATCAATAAATCAATACGTGAATAAGTGAATGAACTAGAAGATGGACGTTGGTGGATTGTTTATTTGAAAAAGTATAACTTGTAAATGAATGCTGCATGATTTTACCAACGGCACATCTCTAGCATAACACTTACGTTGGCGCATCTCTAAGGTAATGTGTACATTCGGGTGAGCGTGGCCCGCGCGGTCGCCGATTCGTCCGATTTTGGGCTTCGGGGGGAGCAAAGTTAACGACAATTCGTTATTTCCTGCCTTGGATGCCGATGAACTGACGTGCAAAATGTGACGCCGCTAGCTTTATCGTCAGCGGAGAAATCCGTAATCGTACAAACACAAACACAAACAAACAGTAAGCGATATATCCACACCTTGCCAATCGGCCCGTGTGGATAAATCATGAAGCGCAAAGGCACTCACTGGCATTCTTCGGAAGTCCAGGACCAATAGAGACCGTCAGTGCTTTACCGGAGGCTTTGAGCTGAGCAATGTCACCAACAGAACCAACGAACCTCAACATTCTGGTACCACCGCTGCTGTAGAAACGATCTTTTCTCACCTCATACTCAATCCTACGTCAATGCATTAACTGCATGTTAGAACTTCCATTATCATAAACTAGGTCATATCGCATAATAATAAAGAGTTGAAGACTAAATTTTAAGAAATGTAAGTTTTAAATAAGTTAATTCTGCACAAAAAAATAAAGTACTGATGACATTTATTGTGTATATAACTGAAACACAAAGTGATTACAAAATTGGAGGACTGTAAAGCAACATTATTGATCACCCCGCACGGCATCGTGATGCCGAAGGGGTCATATTTTACCGCTGTGGTTTTTCGTCTTTCTTTCTTTTTTTCAACGCCTAATCTCTGAGGTCACTGAATGGATCTCAACCAAACTTGGACACCTATTCAATTATAATTGCTATTTGAAAAATTTGTTACGAACACCCCCGGACATTCACCCCCATGGGCTGGGGCAAAAAACTGCCTTTTGGGCCTATGAACTTTGACCTAACATATCTCTGCAACGGAACGTGATATCAGCAATCGGAAAGAAACTTGTCAATCTACAGGGACTTCCCTACATGCCCCCAAATTTTGTGAACTTTGGTCCAGAAACGGCCGAGAACGGTTGTTGTGTTTATGCCCACCCCTTAAATTTTCGCATTGGGAGACACTGCCAGCCTTACCGCATGGACGTTATGTAACAGACAGCAGGCAAAGGCAAACTTTGGCACGTGCTATGTAGTGGCACAAGCTTACAGTCTAGAACAATAGAATGCTGGGCGGGCTCACGCTGAGCTTTGCCGTGCATCTAGTTAATTTATAGTTTACACTTAATTACAATTTATCATATAAATTGGTATTTTTTAAATTTATAATATTCTTATTAGAAGAAAGGTTGAAAATATCTGTAACATTAGTATGTGAATAGTGCTACTGTTGAGGTAAAGTATATATATCTTTAAAATTAGTATGTGAATAGTACTGCTGTTGAGGTAAAGTATAGGAGGTGCATTCTGTTAATGTGTTTGACCATCAGCAACTGATGACAGTTAGTACATTCTGGAGGATCTGTGTGATCAATGAGATAAGAATGGGTTAGATGAGTATGGCTGATACAAAGTGTGTTGTACAAAATTTGATACTAGCACTGTTATAAACATAGTTTTATATTTTTTATTTTGCTGTCATAATAACATGTTGTAAATAAAGTTTATGTAGTTCACACACAATGCCAATGACAACAAAATAAGGTTTTAGAAAACAGACAGAAAACTGCAAATAAGTCGTCATCTTTTCAACTGGGCATTTCTCTGTTAACTGTAGTAAATGTAAAACACGTTTAAAACATAACAAACAAGGTGTCGCCCTAACGGGACGTAACACCACTGGCCCGCCCCGTGCTGCTCTCTGGTGAGTTAGTTAGTTAGTTGGAGTTTAACATCCCCTTTCAGCACAAATATGGCTATATCAGAGACAACTCTGGTGATTATGTTGCATATGCAAGTGTTACGGAAGACAGATGACGACGACAGACGCCAGCGACCGTTACTAGTCCGGTCCCATACAACATGTGTAGGCGGGTCAGTAATACGAATTTATATACTTATGCACAGAGAATAATTTCAATAGAAAACAATTTGAAAATGACATAGCAAAATATCATGACTGTCACGGTTCATATACACCATGCTTGCATGAACAAACCAAATCATAGTACCTAATTTTTCAAAAACAAATTCCTTCGACAAACAACTGGAATCAAACTAATTATCTGCTCCATAGCTATAGCATATAGCATGGGACAGATAATAAAATCGTTTTGCGTCCGTGTGTGTGTGTGTCTGTACGTCTGTGGACACTCTCACGGTCGCATTTCTTCGTCGATTTTCACCAAATTGGACACAGACGTGTAAACCCCCAAAAGTAAGCACGAGTTCGTTGGGGTCAATATCGCCCCACCCCTTCCCACATTTTCCCCATAAAAACCCCCAATTTTGGGGCGTGAATAGGCGTTTTCAAGCCAAACTTGCGAAATCGAAAACGTGCATATTTTCAAAACTACTGCATCGATTCCAACCAAATTTTGCAGTGATAAAGAC
>Ga0209780_1000285_pt1 | contig 25576 bp, 16 predicted proteins | sample WorMetexBAHAMAS2_FD_187384 | JGI IMG/M metagenome (GOLD analysis project Ga0209780, IMG submission 187384) | Marine gutless worms symbiont microbial communities from Max Planck institute for Marine Microbiology, Germany - Inanidrilus exumae... | ecosystem: Host-associated > Annelida > Digestive...
GAGTACTTTCTACCATTTTTACGTTTCTCGCTCTTGAGAGGGACATGAGACTTTACCTGTTCTTCCAATATTTGTGCAAAGTCGATCCACATTTCGTTGACTGTTTTTCCCTTTCAGCGCTCCTCCCAATTCACCAGCTGCAAGCTGGACTGGATATCGGCAAAGTTACCTTTGTGATAATTATACTTTACCTGTCCGTGGGCAGTGCTGAAGACGTCCAACAGCGACAAGGATAATGCTGCGTCATTGACCAGATGTCGTGTCAGTTGCCACTGACTCATGGTGTGATGAACGTCCTCGGCAACGGTGCGGCCGATTTTTTTGACCGGGTGACTGCTGCCGCATGCCTGGCAACGGCTGTTGTTGTCAGCTCTGTCGCTTGTTCCCACTTGAGGTGCCAGCAGCATTGCCGAGACTTGAGACAATTGCAGCAGACGTTTCCGAGTCTGTGTCGTCCTCACCAACAATGATGACATTCTGTAGATGTGGTCGCTTCCTTCAGGAGATTTTGTCTGTACATTTTTGGGCATTATTTCTGTAGCATGTTAGATTAAGCAGTCGGTGTGGTGGTTCAGTAGTGCATCCAACTGACATTTGAGCAACTAGAATATGGTAGCAACTTGCCTGTGCTGGACATAAGCAGCTGACGGCTGGGTGTAACCTAACCACTCGTGGTTCTGTTGTGCCTATAACTGTGAACACATTCGACTTAGCATCTAACACCATGAAATAATTCACCATCTACTCAATTGGACAACAGTCCTGTACCACTGTGGTTGTGATGCATCAGTTAGGGATGATAGCGCATCTAGTCTATACATGTCTCACTCTCAGGGTTGGTAGAAACAAGTTTGACATAATACAGACAGTATATGTGAATTCGGAACATTTTTCTTAGCTACCTCATCAAACACATTGTTGTGTTATGGAATTTGTAGCCTACATATTTTAAAGCTAATTAATTTTACATAGGACTATCCACTAGTCATGATGTGCCATGAACCAGCTATAGGGGCAACAGCGCATTACGCATTTCAGGATTGGCATGAACATGTCTTTAATGCAGAATGCTGAGCCATGGATTATGGTTCAGTAATCGTTTCCAGCGAAAGACACATACACACACACTGGACTGATCAACTGCTCTGTCTGGACCATCAAACTGCCATGACGGAAAGCACATCTTTGTTATGGCACTCCAACAGTTACCACATCTATTCTATGCGAACAGGAATTAATACCTGGCTATATTAATTGTTGTAGGGCCCAATACTGCTACTAGAGACATGCATAAACTTGCTTGGATTAACGTTGTACGATACTGTGGAATTTATGTAATATCAACATAGTTTTAAATGCTCTCAAAATTAAGCTAAATGCTCCTACATCGACCAGTCAATTACATTATTGAAAAAATGGTCGAATTGCTTTATTTGGTTATTTGACAGCTAATAAAGAGCAAATGTTTCTGTATTCTGTATTACAGTTTGGAAGCCTGCCTTCCTTGAAATAACCAGGTCACGATTACTATTTTAGGAGAATCGTGAACTCGATGAGGCTGATGACAGACGTGTTTAACTTTCTACCTGCAGAACCGACTATTGCTGGTGCCTACTGGTATGTTAGCTGACGTTTAGTCCCAGTAGTTATGTAGTTACATGTGTTAATTATTATAATGCTACCGTTGGTGAATTACAGTTCACAAAACAATAAAAGTCAGGAGATCGATCTTTAACATGAAAGGCCACATCGCCTGCTACCAGAAAGACAGGTAGACGCACAGACGTGCTCATTGCAATACTTCGCCACCGCTCCCCTGGGTGAAGTAAGAAATTTGACTAATAATAATGCATGTTCAGCATATCATATCTTACAGTCACTGATTAACATTGTCGACACAAACAGTCACCTTGCCCCACTTTGCCAGATAGGCATGTGAGGTGAAACCACCTGTCACACCCATCACAGGCCACTGTCCATCCTGTAGTTTGTCCGTCACAGTAACAGTGACGCTGATATGGAAATTGTGTCACCGTCTGTTGCCACACAATGCTGGCCAGATGAGGTTGTACCTCTTTGACCAGCAAGTTGTACGAATCTGGATCGCCTGCACCAACCACACAAGCACACCATTTGCTTAATAGGTTTAGAATTCCGTAGGCATTAACAGTAGAAGTAAGTATTTAACATATGAACTACCGACGAGGACAACTGTTGTTGTGTAGGCAAACGCGCACGAAACAGCCGCGATAACCAAACTGTCTGCTGAGTGCAGGTGCAGTTGTATGTTTTAGTACTTAGCAGTCGGCTCCTCCTCCCCTTTACTGACTCCTTGCGATCACCTTTTATTACATGTATTAGTATTACTTTAGAAAATTTACTCTAAGCATCGTTTGATAATTGCAATGACATTTTTTACAGTGTTCTATTCAAATATTGCATTTATTGCCATTCTCACATGAAAATGTGTTATCAGCAAAAGAATGGCTTAGATAAACTTCTTGTCAGCACCAAAGACAAATTAACCATTTAAAAAGTTAAACGTTTATGGTGGTACATTAACTGTTGTCCATGCAGTGCAGTTCATACTTAAAACAATGTTACGTATAACATCACCTAGACTACTAATACTGATAACTCTGCAGTGTACAACCAGTTACTTCGCCACAGTGAAGAACTTCTCAAGTTCTCAACACAATGCTACAACACTGTGTACTGCTTAGGTTCTACTGTCATTCTATTGTATTGATTTTATTGTAGTTTTTTTTCTTTTAATTTTTTGGTGTACTCTTGTACGATATTTATATTAAATAAATAAATAAATAATACTGCTATAGCAGAGTAACAGTGAAATGATTCAGAAAACAAAAAATGATAGAGATTCTAAGTGTTTTGCACCAGTGACTTGCAGTATTCTGCAGTTTTCTTGTTGCAGTGGTATCGACCGTTTCAAAAAAGAATGCTTTATTTTCTGTGACAGGATCATTATGGATATTGCTCCATCCATCTTCAGTTAACCTTTTTATTACGCATCTGGTTGACAGCTGTCGTACTGACAAAAGTGACAAATAATCAGTAAGCAAATACCATGCCAAACTATGCGAGTACTGATATCACTCTGACATACTTTGTAACTGCAATCAAATAAACTTCCATTCTTCGCACAGAAACACAAACACAAGAGTAAATACATAGAAATGTAACAGCACATAATATTAGAAGAAATGTTTTAATATCCGAATAGGCTCCAATTTGGCCACTGTGCCAGCTCGGCACTGCTACAGAAGAAGTTAACGTTGACATGTTGGCATGTACCACGTCAAAGTGGCTAAAGACAGACCTATACTGACTACGACAAACATTTAGCCCGAAGATTGTTCTTTGCTATAATATATAGCTTACCATTTTATTCACGGAGCTGGCCTCGAACGAGAGCGTCAAAGAGAGACACCCCTGTCGACAGAGAAACATGACCAATACTACGTACTGTTCTTTTACGTTGATATACTTCAACGAAATATTGTATAAACAGTACGCGTGTACGTCTAAAGCATTTTTGGGTTATTTTTGGTCAGCTTACTGTACAATTAGTCAATCTTTTAAGCAGCAGTGGTCATTTCAGTCGTTTAGCAGATGCGACACTGACGTCAATCGTGCGTCAGTTTTCTCGGCAATATGGACGACAATTTTGACCACTATATAGCAGATATACATAGCGAAGATGATGACGTAGAAATAGAAGAATATTATGAAGAATTTTCCTATTCGGAGGTCGAAGACGTACATGACCCAGATGACCAACCGGTACGTATTGCCTGTGCAGAATATCATAATGCATTACCGGTACCTGTGTCACATGTTTTTACTGCTGTATTCTACTTTGCCAAGGAAGTTATGTTGATGATTGTAAGTGCTAATTTTGCCTCACATTTATTCCTTTGTGGCTGTACATGTGTGTGAATGTGTTTATAGGAGGCGGCAGAGAACGAAGATGACGAAGGAACAGATTCGGCTGAGGAAGATGACGACGAAGCAGAAGATGAGGACAATGAAGTATGTGTTGTTGATTTTTAGACGAACGTTACAGTAGGCCTATTACTTCGAACTGGGGACTAAAACTGGGGTGGGGTAGTTTTTTACTTTCTTCGCGACGTTATATCTCGGAAACTGTGACAGATTGCAGTGAGTGGTATTTACTTAGTTCTAATTACAATTACGTGCTAATTAATTAGAAGTAACGCTAATTCCAATTCCAATTAATCAGCTAAATTTAGGTCTAAATTCTAATTAATTAGAAAATATGTATTATTATTATAAAATCGTACACAAGGTACATATAAAAACACAAAGAAAAAAGAAGCCACACAGTACTATCACCAATCGTTACACCATTATTAAGACCATGTTATGTTTGGGAATTTCTAGTAGCTAATTCTAATTTTAAATAATTAGAAATTTATGTAATTGTGTCCACTCACTGACATATTGAGCTTAGATCACAATTAATCACTAATGAGGTCATATGTGGGCCTTCGAATGGAAAAACAGTTGATAACCTTGAGTGACCTTGAACGCCATAGTTGCTCTCTGTCCATTTTACCTCTGTGAGACATGTATGTATTGTGGCAGAACAGTTAAGGGGAGGATCATGCAGTTTTTACGGAATCGTAGCTCAGTGATTTTTTATTTTCGTTGGTAAGTTTGATGATGATTCGAATGGATCCCCTCATTGTGGTCTGTCTGTAAAAACGAGTGTATTGTGACAAAATTAATTGTCTTGCAATGGTTGTAGGGTGGAGCGGCGAAGAGACCAAAAGTCAGAGACCCACGATGGACGTGGCAGATGTTGGACGACAGCACGTCGTTTCTGCCGGTGAAGATGGACGCCCAACCAGCGAAGATTCTGGGACCACTTCAAGCTGACGCCACACCGCTGGATTATGCACAGCTTTACATCAATGAGCCGCTTGTAGATATTATTGTCACCGAGACGAATCGTTATGCCTATCAGCACATCGCTAACAACGTCATTCCGCCACATTTGTCTGTGAACCAGTGGCAGCCAATTACTGACTGAAATGAAATGTACGCGTTTCTCGGCCTCACAATTCTCATCGGCATTGTGTTCAAACTCAGACTTTCTATGTACTGGTCATATGACGAACTGTATGAGACTGAAATTTTTGGCAAGATTATGTCCAGAGACAGATATCTGTCGATACTGTGTTTCCTGCATTTTGCAAATAATGACGGACTTGACGCATAGTGACTCTTTTGAATTTATATGCGCTATACAAATAACTCTTATGTATGTATGTATGTATGTATGTGAATGATCCGAATCGTGACTGTTTGGCCAAAATTCGCCCAATCCTTGACCTAATCAAAAATCAGTGTGGGACCGTTTTCAAGCCCAGGCGGGACCTATGCGTGGACGAATCACTGTTACTGTTTAAAGGCCGTTTGGCTTTTAAACAGTTCATTCGCACCAAGCGGGACCGATTCGGGATTACTCTTTGAATTGTGCACCACGGATGGCATACTCCTGGACTTCCTGGTGTATCATGGCATGATGTCCAGAGAATTGGCACAGGTCACAGGGATGATGAAGTCCGAGCTTATCCCTGTGACTCTCATGCAGCCATGTTTAAATCAAGGTCACAGACTGTTTCTTGATAACTACTACACTTCACCTCAGCTAGTGCAGTACTTCTTTGAACAGGGTACTAAGGTGGTCGGTACAGTTTGTCCAAACAGGCGCAATTTCCCCAGAGAACTGGGAGAGGCTGACATAGAACGAGGGCAATCTAAATTCACCCTCTCCACCTGTGGTGTCCTGGCGGTGAAGTACAGGGCGAAACAAGATAAATCAAACAGGAAACTCAAGGTCGTCTGCCTGTTGTCGACCGACCACTGCAACAAGGTTCCCCTTCCCCCAAGCCAGACAAAGACGGGAAGCCAGTGTTAAAGCCGACATGTGTGCTAGATTACAATTGCTGTATGGGTGGAGTGGACGTCATGGACCAGCAGCTGCAGTCCTTTCAGGTCATCATAAAATCGTGCAAATGGTACAAAAAAGTGTTCTTTTGTCTACTCATGCAATGCCTCCTGAGCTCCCACAAAATCTACAAACTGAACGGCGGAAGGAATGATTTCTTGAAATTTCTTCATGACATTGTCACCCAGCTGCTGGCCCTTGCACCGCGCCTAACTCCCGCCAGGACACCACTGGATAGCATTGTGCGGCTGACGGGATGCCAGCACTTTCCCGTCAAAAGAGCATACGAGGGAGACGGTCGCCGACGGGCATCAAAGAAGAAGATATGCCGTGTTTGCTATTCGCGTGGGCTCCGTAAAGAAAAGGGTGGGCCCGTCGAGACAACTTGCGTGTGTGATTGTTGCCCGTCAGAACCTGGTCTTTGTCTGGAAAAAGGGTGTTTCAAAACATACCACACAGTTTATGATTACTCCGTGTAAAGTGTGCTAGAAAACGTTATAATACAGTGTGACTCAAAAAAATCTATCCGCTGATCACTTTACAGTAGTGTTTACATATATTTATCGATTTCTGTTATGATATGGGCCAAGTTGCCTGAATAAAAAGCTACGATTGATGATGACGATTTGTTGATTAATAAGTAACAGTTTACGTCAACGTTGACAACGTACACATGTGGCATCTCCCTTTTGTCGCACAGGGCTACGGTGTGGAGGGCACTGGTATGCTACAGAAAGAACAGTCACACCAATCATCACTCCACTCAGTGCCCTCCAGATCAGCAGCTGTCACCAAATAACAGTCTGGACTGTTGGCATATTGATGATCATATGTTCCCGGCGTGTTGAAACGGGCACGTACCACCTCCCGTATCCACTCTGGGTAGACGAAAGTTGTCACGCCTTTGCCAACACTGTGTCGTTTCAACTGTACGTAGAGCTGGCGATAAACCTCCTGAGAGGACGTCCCAGTACACACCAGTGCACGAGCCCTGCTGCTATTTCATCAGGATGCCTACAACAAACGAGTTATAGTAGCAGTACAAAATCTACTGCAAGGCCATCGTGTGTCTGCTGCGTGAGAATCATAGGTGTAAAAAACGTTCTTACTTTTTTCATTTTGGTTACTGTTTGTTACATCTATATTGAGAATAACTTGCAAGGAAACGTTATTTCTACTGCACTAGCAAAAAGGAAAAAGTTCCAGGCTTATCTTGACGTTATAAATCTCTCAAAAAAGGCATTCAAGGTCAAACCCAAGGGCAATCTTCATAGTCTTTGGTCGGCTGTGGCGTAAATCTGCACGAAATTCTTGAGGATGGCGTGAATGGCGACCGCGGAGCGCAAGCCTGTAGTGGGGGTCTGGGCCATTCGCCAGCAGGGTCCAGGTGTAAAGTATTTCAGCTGTTGAATCCCCCAGCAAAGGCGAAAATTGCCCCATTAGGAGGGATTTCTTTGTAGTTTTTTTTACTTTCTTACTTACTTACTTACTGACAACATACTAACTCTTGCAGGTTTCAACAAATTTCACATAACAGAGTGCAGTCTTCATTTTTGACCCATCACGGTCATCCAAGGTCAAATCTGACAGTGCCAGTCGAAAGACTACACACTTTCCTATGGGACCTATGTTGAATCCAACATCGTATCTCTCAGCCAACCAACCATAGAGCTATAGGTGTGTAACAACAATACATACAATACATACTGGACCTAAAAACATGCACAGAATGCTAACATGTTGCATCGAATGAATGACTGCCAAAAACGTGCAGACATGACTACGGTACTTATGCGCGAAGCTGAACACGCCGTGATAGGAAGTAACTGCGCAAAACGTAACTAAAACGTGACTTACAATGTGAAATAAAGCAAATAAGGTAAATAAACTCATTATAGACGATTACTGTGTACAGGGGCAGTGCTTTCGTTGAGTACTGGTATTTTGCTGCATTAACGGTATCATCCGGTCGCTGCGACCGGACCAGTATGCGCGCATGTTGACTCATCCGGTCGCCGCGACCGGATGAGTCGCGAATGGGTTAAGGTACAGTCTGAGTCTTTACCAAAAAGCTTCTTTCTCACTTCCTCCTGCAGTTGTTCTGTTGTTGCTGTCAGCAGTAGACCAGCAATTTTTTTTGCAAGTGCCTTACAATTTGGTGGACTGTAACCGTTCCTTAACATGGTAATCAGTTTGAAATATTTGGGATGTTCAACTATCGAGAAAGAAATATTATTTGCATAGAAAAATTTTGATATTTGTTGATCCAGATCTTGCTTCACATTGCCGTCATTTTTCACGATGTATATATCTAGACCACTCTGCATTCGACGCTATTTCGGTTGACATGTTTTGTAAGCTGCAGTGTGACTTTTTAATTTTGGCTTTTGGCACTGAAATATCAGCATTGGAAGTGCTATCAGTGGCAGCATCTGTTCCCTTGAATGTTGAAAACTCAGAGGACTGATTCGAGCTATTCGCTGTTGAATTCATTTGTTGGCTAGTATTACTTGCAGTTGACAGCTTGAAACATTTTCTGCATGCTTTAACATTCGTTCAGCTTTGTTACTCTGAATATGACCACACTGCTTGCATTTTGCCTGAATACTGGACTTCACTGATTTACCGTGCTTCTCTTCTACCTCTGTCTTGTAAAAGTATTCTCAAGCTGATGATGGAGGTCGTCTGCCTTTGTACATTGTAAGCTTTCTGCTGTCAGTTTCGGCTTGGCGTAGTGGTAGCGTCGTTGGTCTCGATCAATGGGGTTAACCTACGCTGAGCCCGGTTAGTACTGGGATGGGTGACCGTGTCCGGGTTCGACTCTCGGAGGTGGCACTTTATTTCAGTATGTAACTAAAATTACTAACCCTAACCCTGTTCCTAACCTGTCCCTAAAAACACATCACTAACCCTAACCGACCCTAAGTTATACCCTATTGCATTACTCGTTACTCCTCGTCGTCATTTTTATATACTTATACCATTGTTTCATCGTATCATTGTTTCATCAAATGTTTAATCGATATCTATCTCCATATCCAAGTAAGTAAGCAAATGTTCTTGAGAATCTATTATAAATAGAAACTAAACTGAAATACCTTGGATGACTTGTCTAGAACACAGAAGAACATTTAAGCACACAGATTACAAAATGTATACTAGAACCAATAGATGATTCTGTATTATTGCTCACGTTGTGAGCACGTAGGCCGCCACGGGGCAGCTTGGCCCATAATAATGAAGGGGGGATGCAGCTTATGTTTCGTCTGTTAGGCCAAGGGTAGTAGGTCATGAAAAAGCCGGAGCTGCATCAAACAATTACAGCGTCTGGCTGCAGCAGCTCAACATCTGAAGGACCTCCACGAGCATGCTACAGAAAAGCAGCGTTTTAGAATTTGGCATCATAAACATCAGACATTCAGCATTTGCTATCATCTTAGCCCTTATATTTGAATAACAATGCAGTGACACACACTTCTGTGAAATGCAGTGAGTTTGTAGGATCATTAGCAACGGTTGCTATGCAGCCTGCTACGCTCAAGAAGTGGTCTCGAAAAAACAGTAGTGCAATATTGCTGGGTAGTGCAAAAAATTGCCCCACCCACGAACTCTGCTACGCACCGCTGCAAAAAATTCCTTTCACGAATGCGGTAAAACCTTTTTATGGGTGTCAATGAAGTGCACTTAAAATTTTACGGTTACTGTGTCGGTTAGGGTTAGGGTCAGTTTAGTTTGACTTGTTAGCGGTAATAATTTGGTTGCGTTATGTATTGCCATCTGGTGAATGAAATATATCACACTGTCGTGTACACTTTGCTGCCCATTGACTATGTATGCGACAGCCAATGAACGGCCAGAACTGACTTCGAGTCAGTTATGGTTGCTGATTGGCTGGGCTGTCATGTACATTGACTATGCACACGACGGCCAATCAGCCACCAGAACTGATTCCGTGTACATAGAAAATCACCAGATTTTGTGCACAACTTCGTGTACATAGCAAAAGCCATAATGTAAAATTTCATGACATTTTGCTTGACTCAAACTATCATTGACAATTTAATGGAATGTCCATAAATTATCACGAACCTGACAAATACGGTCACACACAATACTGTTAATGCTTTGAAATGACGAAAACCTACATAGAAACAGATAAAAGTAAATTGTCATTTTATTTGTCATTTCAATCTCACCAGCTTCAGTATCGAACTCCCATGTGTCGCTTCTGACGTTCACGTCTCACAGACTTTGCAGCAGCCAGTAAGGCATGCTTCTATGTGCGATGATAATACATGGCTTTTCTGTTACTTAGCATTTCGCCACAAACGGAACATTTAACTGTTGTAAAGCCTGTCATTCTTTGGTTCGCAGCCATGTCGTACGGTCGGCAGACTGACATCAGCGTGACAAAGGCGTACGTATCGGTGTAACGTAAAATTAACCTTGAACGAACGGCGACAAAGGTTACAATTGAATCTGTTACTGGCTGACATTTTCAAATGTAAACATAAACAATGTGAACTACATTTGGCCTTTTAAAGTTGACATATGCGCTCTACGCTATGATTGGTTGGTATGATGTTTGATGGTGCTGCCTGTAGCTAGGGCTGCCGCGAGTACTCGAGTACTACTTTGGGTTTAACGATGGAAAAAACTTTTTTTCCACCAACAGGCAAAAACTTGCCAACCCTGACCAAAACATACAAAATATAAACAATTCAGTACTTTACTACAGACTGGCTACAGACGTGAAAGTACTAAAAATGATTTCTAAAATTCTTACTATCAAATATATTCTGTACAGGATGGTTTAAATGTAAAAATCCCCATACAGAAGGTTGTATTGTAGTAGATCACTGGTTGACTGTCACGATACACCTCCATAAATATTCTACTATAGCTGGTTGAGCGACAACATTGCACAGGTTGTCTCTCATAATTTCCATAATGTGGACATATTCCACCTACAACAGTGATATTTCTGTTACATAATCGATTAGGCCTAACTGAACATCTTTTATTCAGAATTAATAGTGGAAAATTGCATACATTCATTAATCCAAAACTCAGAGGCGTACTCCTTAGTAAATACAACACATCACCTCGAGCATGCATCGTGCCAGATTTGTCAGAGCGTCAGTTGAAAAGCGTCCAACGTTGCGAACTGATTGATTGTTGGATATCTACGAAGGGTTGTCCCAAAAGTTTCCGGCCTCATAAAGAAAGAACAGAGCTAGGAAATCATTATCACGAATTTCAATGCACTTAGTCCAACGCTCCTCAAGCTTCGGTAACCCTTTCCTGTACCAGTCTGTTTCTTGCTGCTCCAGAAACTCATCCACCGCCTCTATCACATGGCAATGTGTTTGCCGGTGATGTAGCTCGCAAGGACAGATGCAATTGATCGTATAGATGGATCATCATCAACAGTAGATTTATTTGGATGCTTCAAGCATGTTATCAACTTTAGCAAGAGCTCACATAGATCTTCTATCTCCAATTCATGTATGTATGGGGGCCAAGGATTAGTATTTGCTCTCTGAGTCGTTCTGCAACATTCATTGCTAACTAATACCTAATGAAGACATGGCTGCTTCTAGATATGATCCTGTTGCGCTTGTGTCATACACCAATTTACTCATATGCTTCTGAGTACGCTCATGGAATCCGATGTTGTGCTCGTATTCCTTAATGAGAATTTCTTTCAAGTAGCTGTACTTCACAAGTGAATTATGCCCAATTGCCCATGATTCGAAATTATACGCTTGCAATCCTGAAGTAATCCTTGTAGAGTTCGAATCTCATGATCTTGGAAGATGACCTGACGAACATGAGAAAGAGATTTCCTGTGCTTCCCGGAGGTTCACACCTTGCAGATGCTCGGTATTTTCTTCTGAAAGGGGCCATTGATAGCTGACATACTGGCGCCAGCAACCACGGTGGTAGCGAATTTCCAAGCCAAAAGCAGTGCGACTATCTGGGATGGATGTAATCAAAGTGTCAAGATGATGTCTCATGTTCTCATCCTCCAGACTGACTGTGTGTAACTTGAATTTATTCCAGGCATCCACTGTAGATAAGAGTAAGATCTTTTTGCTTCGATCAGTGGTTTTGTGTTCCCCTTTCATACACCATACACACAGGTCTTTGTTGTGAAGAGTACATGTACTGGAGCGGAGCTTTTTGGATACACTTCAGGCGTAGTAATTTGTTCATCCGGCATGCTTTCACTGTCAAGATTTTCTTTGGATGCCTGTTTCCTTTTTGAGCTTGAGAGAGCGACTGCTTACTAGACATTGTTGTGTAGCAAGAAATGTACATGAAGAGACCTTTTGGTCCCTTCTCCCATTCCACACTCTCATGTACATCCTGGATCCTATCAAGTTCTTTCCACTGTGAAGACTTGTTTTTGATGGACTCCCACTTTGCATGTGTAATGTTATCCAAACTGTCACTTGCACAGCATGTTGTTCCACAGAGTAAGATACACCTGTATTCTGTTTCTGCTGTTTGCATCTCTTCGCTGTCGCTTTGCTCAGCCATTTTTTTAATGATTGGGTTCACACGATCACTTGACCTGTAACAGAATAAAAACAATTAGTATAAGCCCGCAAACCATATTAATGCAACTACATGCAAAGTGCTGAAATTAGTGAATTTGGAAGTCGCTATGTTATGATGCTATGTCTCACAACACAAGTGGCCATCTTGCACTACAGGGATGGTTATATACGCAATTTAGGTAGCCTTTCAGATAAATTTAAACTTTTCATCACACCATTGGTGGGAAAAAGACACCTTATTTCAAATTGTTATTTAATTTATGCCATAGAGACATGATTTTGTGTATTTGTTTGATTATTTTAGCGGCCATCTTGGATTAAGTGGTCTGGGGGTACTTCAATCCTTTCAAGAACCGTTTTGTTGGATTTGTCATGTCAGAATTAGTGGGAAATTGTACCTTATTTGTCATTATATCTTATCTGGGGCCAGAGATATAATATATTTTATTATTGCATTGGTGGCCATCTTGAAAAACGCCATTTCTGAAAATGTTCCCGTCATTTTCCAGAGGTTCATAGGAGCTAAATTTCATTTACATTGGTTCTACTTGCCAAATCCATTGAGAAACCTAGGTTCATAGAGAATGGTCACAAAACCCCCAAATATGACCCTACTATATCTAATATTATTTAAATCCCACTTCTGACACCAAATTCTGTGACGATGTTGACCAATTTTGTAAGTAATAACGATTTCTTTTTTAAATGAAGATTTTCTTTATTTACAAAAAAATAAAAATTAATTTATATACAAAACTAAAAATCAGTCTTTGAACAATACAATCAGAACAAAGAACGTGACCGTTCGCAGACCACACTATACTAGTGGTCTAAACACATCCAATCTAACACGCACAAACTCGAGTCGCAACTCCACTTTTACAACAGAGAGTGACAGTCCCACGACTCTCGTTGCCTCAGACACGACCGACGACACACTGAGGTCCGTCACAATGTTCGCTTGGTTCAGCACTTTGCTCCAGCCGTAACAGACGGAAGCCGATGCTAATGCAGTTCCAGCACTAAGAAACTCCACTCAGCATCACACGTAGACGACCGACGAGATTCCACTCCGGACATCCTTTACACTTTCAGTGATCGGAGTCTCGCATCCACCGTTTGCCGACAACGATCCCGATGTCGCGGGCCGATCACCGCGTGTTGCGGAGGCCACGTGGTGAGATTACGTGAAATTCGTAAAAATTTTGGGGGCTGACCCCCAAATGGTAGGTCTGCATCCAGAACGGGGTGGGGCGCTCGGTAGTGACTGTCGAGAGCTAGCAAGTGGTGAAAACCGCGCATCGATATTGCTTCCGTTTCCGGAGACATCGGCGTTCAAAGTTTACCCTGGTCACCGGCCGAACCGGAAGTGGGCGTGGCCAAGTGACGTCATCGATCGATAGTCCAATTTGGTGAAAATCGACGAAGAAAAGTGGGAGTGTCCACGGATGGACAGACACACAGGCACAGACGCAGAACGATTTTATTATCTGTCCCATGCTATATGCTATAGCTATGGGGCAGATAAAAAGTAAACACGCAATAAAATGAAACATCAGTCGGCATACGATGCATACAGTTGAAAACTAACGTGAACTATATCAACAGCTGCAGTTTTAAACATGAAACCGACTTTAACATCACATCACAGTCATTTTTCAGAAATGACGTAAAAATAGTACGGAATACGTTATTTTGTGACAAAAAAGCATGCCTATGGAAGTTAATTTTCCTGAACATAATGAGGTGGATAGTGTTCAGACGTCGTAATGCCAGCAACATCGTTTTCAGAGATTTCCACTGATTATAACTGAATATTGTACGTATCACATTGTTCCAGTACCAGTCGGTACGTAAGTTCATAAATGTCACTTTTTGTCCTTTGAACAAGTCAACGTCGCCGTTGTCATTCCACAATTTTACTGTTATGAATCTGTCATTGTGTTTCATAACAATTTCACGACGCTGTGAATTGGGTCCTTCCTTTATCGGTGACTCCTAACAATCAAGTCATTTCTGTATATTACAATGTTATCACATGCTATCACAGTATGAAACTGTTACATTATGAATTTTAGGGTGAGCCCAAAAAAGTGATACCTATTGAACGTATATTACATTGTACGACAGGTATTACTTTTCTTGGCCCACCCTGTACAATTGTCATTACTGAAAAAAAAACAATAAATTTACCAATGTCGTGTAAGTCGTAACATTAAATGAAACCAATGTAATCCAATTTTTGAAGCAAAAGTTTGAATTTTTAAGAAACTAACGTAACTGTAATTACGTCCGTTTTGGCGGTAATATGTTAATTTATTGAATTTACAAGAGCTTACCTATGTACAAAATTTGATAGCTTTATGTGCAGTCATTCCTGTGATGTCTTTGTTGGGATGAATTGTATAATTGATTACATTTTGAGAACATGCTATTTCTAAGACGTGGTCAACTTCCTTTTATTCTGCCCTGCCATGGCAAAAGGAAGCAAGTCGCCGAAACACGTTTTTTGGTAAAAATTAAAAAACGTTTAAAGCAGCACCTCTCCTTATGTCTTGGTGATATATTCCACATTAGTCATATACAACCTTTGATAACACACCAGTAAACAGTATGTATGTCAGGCTGTGCCAAGTAACTGTAATAGTGACTGTCAAGGTACTTACTTCCTTTTGTCTTGGGAAAGTGAAGGACTAACTTTGATATTCCTAAGGTAAAAGGAATCAAGTCACCATAGTTTCCTATTGCACAGTTGTAACAAGAAGCTCGCTGTGGCAAACAGACTGCAACTGCTACATAAAACTAGTACTGACTAGCACCTACATAAGCTGCAATAATACAGTAAACTGATTTAATTATTCGTAATTATTTACACTGTGCAGTTCACAGAAAAAAACAAAAGGACTAGATCGGTCTCCTGGACTAGCTAAATGTATAATACTGCTTAATTAATACTTAATTAACTGCAGTCCACAGTGATGGTTTATCTAATCAAAACTGTTCAACAAGTCTGATGATGTTGCACTTTCTGGCAAAGTTGTCCAGAACTGTTGCCTATTAATCCGGCATCAACGGACATAGCTTTACAATGATGTCAGCCTTCTTTCCACAACATATACCCCTGGGTGCAGTTCGACTTGCAGGTAAACTTCCTTTCAAAACGCGTTTAACAACGTCTCTCTTCAGGAACTCTCCCTCACAGAATCCATCGGAATCGAAAGCTGTCTTCCAGTACAGCTTCGTCGACCCTTGCCGAAACTGAACCTGCCAGCATGCACAGAATTGAAATTAAACAGTAATAAATACAGTAATAACAAGACTTGCATTTGAAAAATTAAATGAAACATGATAACTACATAAACTAGACTGTGCTAATTACTATTGGACATTATTAGCATGGCAGCCACCCGCCAAAGGCCCATGCTCTCTCTTTCTCTCTCTTTATTGTTTCAAACAGTGTAAATGGTACACAACATCATCAGCAAACAATTTTAGTACAACTCCAAAGCTTTCCAAGAAGAATGCTACCTCACTATCTAACACCAAATATCCCAGAAGGACCATTCGACTGGGACAAACCAAGAAAAAAAGAAAAAAATAAAGTACTGTGCAAAACATAATCCTCTTGCCTCCAGCGAGTGGCTAATAAATACTTGCACAAACATTGATAATGGTAGTTCAACTTGCCAAACTCACTGAAATTTAAATTACAATATACTTGCATAAACGTTGTGATAAAAACAGTTGACTTCTACCTCACAAACATCTCTGAGTATTGGCTTGTTGGTAAATTTGGCACTGCTTGACCCATTTGGCCAGTTGGTGAAGTCAGCTAGGCTCATTTCCAGTACAAGACCATTCTTCCGTATAATGTCACTGAAGTCTGCAAAGTCATATACACTGCCCTTCTGTTTCATGGATTTCTCGACAGATGCGTGAAAACTATCTGCACTCATAAAGGTATGGCCGCGCTCAAGATACTTCAGTGTAATCTGCTCCGGGCCACCGGGTTTGTTAATTAAAAAGCATAATGCAGTGTACAATGTCCAATTCTTGTTCTGCCCTGTACAGTTATCACACCAAATCACGAAATACTTGGCATCTCTGCAAGAGTCACTGTCAAAGCACTTAGCAAACGCTGATGCAACGTCATCAGCATTTCTGCCAGCAATGGCTTCATTCCATATCACCCCAACAGCGGGAGTGGACTTAGTTCTCTTGCCCAATGGTGCAAACGTTTGATGATAGGCTACCAAACGCCTAGTAAAAACAGCCGTTTTTACACCTGGCATGGCAGGTAGCATCAATATTTTCTGCATGTCCGTTGACAACCGAGCACAGTCCTTGTCAGATGGAGCATCTTTGTCTGTGATATAGCATGTCCTAGCTAGCCGTGCACGTTCATTGTGCTCACGCCAGTCACGGCACTTTGTGCATGACTCTGCAGCCTGGCTGTCATGTTCATGCTTATTATATAGCATGCATAGCTCACATTCCTCCTCACCAAGTTTTACAAAGCTGATGTTCATTTCATCAAGCACCTTGCGGTAAGTCTCATAACATACAGACACATCTGGATGCTTTTCCTGAAAGTCTTTATGCATTCCTGTTATGGTCAGCTCTCCTGGGAGGTACAGTCGATTAGGTGCGTGTTCTCGACGGTAGTGACTGATCGACAGATTATGAGACTGAATGTGATCCGTGATCAGTTTGCGTGTGTCATCTGTTTTCTTGTTGGCTGGTGCATGTTTCCCTCGTTTATCGGCTGGTGGAATCAAAGCACCCGACGGAGTAGTCAAGAGAGTGGATGTGATAACTATGTCTGACGAATAACCAAGAGTTTTCAGAAAAAATGATTTGCACACAAAAACATTCTGTCTGCTGGCATCTGGCAGAGTATAAAAGCAACTGAAATTTCTAATGCATTCACCAGAACGAGGACGAGACCTGCTCTTTTGCTGAACACGAACATGGTTGTAAATATAGCTGCGCCGGGAGTCAGCGTAGAGGACTGTGCTCATACTGACATGCCTGCGCTTTATTTGACGTTTCAGAACCCAGTGACCAGTGACGTCACAACTCATGAATTTCCTGCTTGTTGATGGACCCATCTCTTTTGGAACAGCATTATTTTCCTTGACCCACTCGTGGCTGTATGGTCTCTGCAAATTCCCTAAAATTCATAGCAGCAATCACATCTCTAGTAAGAACATCGTCTGACCTTGCGTTTTTCCGGCTGGAAATCATGGTTTCATCTCTGCAGCACTCTGCTTATGCAGTGTATTCTCTCCTGTCAGGGTAGATGATAGTCCTCTTGTCCTAGGAACTCAGAGTCAGATGAGAACGGTGGTAGAATCCGATGATGTATGACTGCAGGCTAGTCCATCAAGTGGTAGGCCAGCTCCTGCTTCGTCATAAACGACCTGACGCACATCAGCTAACAACAACTGGCTCAGGAGAATCTGCATGTTAGGTGGCATATCACTCACTGACCTCTGACTGAGATACTCAATGATCTTGTTGAGCAGTTCGCTGTGACGTCCACTCTTGGCTGCGTACTTTGTTGCATATCTCATCTTGTGAGCCGCATCAACGAGCACAGTCGCGTCATGGTTTCCATATTCGTACAGCAGGAAGTACTCGTTGAGGCTTGGCACTCGGTCACAAGTTCGGCAGAGCAACATGCGTGCCTGCACCTTGGTAGAGTTGATCTGTATCATGGCAAGCACCATGTGATTCAGCCGCTGCTTTATGAAGTTGAAATGGCAACCTCTCCCAGTTTTCGTGTCACCTCCACTGATGGTCGAAATGCAGTGGTGCATACAGGACACGGCAGCCACTTTTGCCATCTCTACAAATCGGTTGCTGCCACAGACATATGTGTCACAAAACCTGCACATGATGGGGTGCGTCTTCATGTTGATTTTTTGCTGAAGTAATCGTCCATGAACTCCAACCAACCATGCCCGGTTTGATGTTAGCGCACTTGATTTCCTGCCGCATAACGCGTCCGTTTTGAATCATTCTAACGATCACACCAGTGTCGAGAACGTGAGGAAGTTTTGCAAGACAGCCCTCTTGTCCATGTAAACTTCACATGGAACCGGTAGTAGCCCTTTGTCAGCCGGTCACGCCTTGTCCAGTCTCCATGCGACTCTTTCTCCTGAATTACACAAATGTCGCATAAGAAAATCTGCAAAAACCTTTTAATTTTATGACAAAGGTAGACTGATACCTGTGGGGCATTATCAGCTGTGGAGTGTAGAACCCTTTAGTATCGTGCTCGTAGTAGTTTGGATCAAACTCCACGTCATAATCATGCATATTGTAGGACTCTTGCGGACTGTTAGTCTATGTTTTCCGTGTAATACCATTACCCTGGGGGGTACAAGCAAACCAATAGCATTTTTAGGCTCAGGGAATGATACTGATGACTACCTGCTACAGCCACATTTTGTAAGGAAAAAAATTTTTTTGACTTTTTCATGCCTCATATAACCGAATTTGGGAATAACATAGCTTTTCGCGAATTTTCAAGAACATTTCTTCGGCTTCAAATACCTACAATAACTGTGCACCATTAGATAGACATTCAGCTGCTGAAACTACTACTGTTTGAATGATCATCCCAGCTGTTTCCAGCGCAGAGCTACATATTTTTAAACAGTGAATGTCTAGAAAAAAATCCCGACAAAACTGAAAATATGACTGACTCTGACTATACATCTCATATTCATCCCAAACATTGTAATAAATGATACACCGTTGACAAGGCAATGATTTGGGCTATCTTGTATAATAAATGTCTTTGGTTAAAATCTCCTTCAATCAAGACAGCACTGAATTTTTCAATCACTATAATAACAAAATACCAAAACTATTGGTGGTAGCCTAATATACAAAATGTATAGGATGAAATGTAAAATGCCAATACATCATTGAATGTATACACTTAATTCACAATACAACATAAGCCTCTCCTCCTTTATCCGGGCTTGAGACCGGCAAAATCTCAAGGAGACTCTGGCGGAGTTAGCTTTTTTTGTTTTGTTTTTATGGTTTTTTTGTATTTTTAGTTTTTTTACTCTCACGTGACTGTGTTCAATAACAGTTACTAAACTAACTGAACAGACATAACCATCACACTTGTATCAAACTGTTATATACATTTATCTGTCACATCCCAGCACCGTATTCGTTCTGAGGCTAGTAAGTAAGTAAGTAAGCTTGTGTATTACCAACTGACTACAGTAACTATCTGTCGCATTCCCCATCACAACTGCACAGTAGAGTACATGAAAGGTTGGCTTTGACACATTTACATCTTGCAGTGCAGCCTTTCTTGCAACCACAGTGTATCAACTCACTTAACGCATAGACAACCTCTGGAATCGTCATCCACACTGGCACTAGTTTACTGCCATCTTTCGTCCAACCCCATGAGCATGGATCATGAACCTGCGGTTGCTTTTCTAGGCTTTTGTTCCACACAAACACTGCCTGATAGACAGTTCTTCTGATATGCTGATCAAATGAATTGGATGTTGGAGGGAGCAACTCCAAACTGCAATTGCGTTTAGTGAATAGCTGTCTTCGACAGCTATTGAGATCCACACAGTCACTGGTCCTGTCGTACATGACTATAACAAACCTCTGCAAAACAGCAGTCGTTGCCTGATCTACATCAGCTTCAACATCAAACAGGCTAAGAAACGCCTGTGTTACTGCAGGGTAAACAGTCCATGCTTCCCATGCACTTTTCTTACCCTTGTGAGAAAAGGCAGAGGTTGTATCACAGCCAGTTAAGGCGTGAAAAACGGGAAGAGCACGACATTTCTCCGAACCAAGCTCCTTCACAATGTCATGAATTGCAATAAATCGGACATTTTTTCCAGTACCAAAATGAATCCATAGCTCGTCAAGGTGTATGCGGTCAAAGAAGGCAATTGCCAAGACAATAACGTCGGTGTCAACCGTTCTGATTGCAACCTTTTTGCAACCATTGTTGCTTGCATGCAGACAATGGAGAATCACGCGACTATCGGCTTCTTCGTGTGAACAAGGAGCAATGCTGCCAATATCAACATTGCTATTACACTTCACATCCTGGTCATACGTCACAAACAACTGTTTAGTTTCACCAACACCCTCTGCAATCAGCAGTGTGGCCAAATAATGAAACAGTTCAGTCTTGTTACTGTCCAGTCTCAAAAAAGACTGCCAGTTCTTAGGAATTTTAGTGGATGCCGTGACTCGTGTACGAGTTCCCGTGCCACGTTTGCTTCGCGACGAGGACTTTAAACTGTCGGCTACATATGTGTCAAAAACAATGTCAAGTCTGAGAACCTTGGTTGCTATTGATGCGATGTAAGGCAAAATCATCTGTTTCCCGTACTCTTCAAAATTACGACTGCAGCCAGGACGTATCATTTGAGTTATAACAGCACCATCTAAAATGTAACAATCCAGACACAACTTGGAAATGTCAGCAGTTGAGTTTTGGTCATTACCTAACATGCAAGACAACAGGTCAGATTTGGTGCCAAAGCGCAAATCACCATTCTGTGACAGTGATGGTGGATATGGTTGGTTTTCGTGGGCGAAAAACTCGTCTAAGTTTCCATCACGTGACTGACACACAATGTAGAGTCGTGAAAACAACTCACAGTCACTTTTCATCTCACTCAGTTTGACCGATTTCGATTCTTTTTTGCCTGACGCTGATTTAGAATTGAACAGACACAGTTTATTCCTTGGAATTCCTGACAAGACTGAAACAGAACCATGCACACGTTCGTTCCAGAAAGTACTAAATTGTTCTAATCCAACATCATATGCTGTTACTACACTTTCACAAACATTGGAAGGAGCAACATTATTGGTGTCTAGGGCAATGAGTTCATCGGATGTATCACAGAATGGGTTTCCGACATCGTCAAATGCCTGCATCAAACTGAGAACATGCTGTTGGAACCTTTTCTGGTATCCAGATTTCTGCTCATGATGTTCATCACAAGCAGATTCAACATGACCTTCAAATTCACTGAGTAGTCTCAGAATCTCAGGACTCGCAATTATCCAACGAGTAAGAGCAGCTTCACTTTCAGTGATGCCAATAACACCACCATCACCTTTGATCAAAGCGTTCATCTGCTCATGGGCTTGGTCAATCGACATGGCTGAAAAGCGCTTATTGGACACATCAAGAGCGAAATTACCGGCTTGGAATTGCTGCTCAATATCTGGGTGACAGTGCTTCAGATTCAACATATCTCGCAAGTGAATGGACAACCACCTTGCGTAATGTGTCTGATCAAGAGCAAAGAACCAAGGCAATAGAGACTCCAAAGTTTCTGTGTACAACGAAAAATTGCGTTCTCTGACTGAACGTACGAAGCTCAACAGAGTCAATTCCATCTGCAGAACAGTGTCCCAATATTTGAATTGAGTTGAAGCTTGTAGTCTACTACAGCGCCAATCTTCGAAAGAAACTTGATCAGACTGCGACAAATCATCACAAAATTGCGCAAAACTACGCCGCTGACAGACAAACAGAGAAGCTGCAGTCACCATGTGTGCATATCGTGTCCGCTTAACATGACTAGCATGAATGAAGGATTCAGCAACACCAGCAGTGGAAACATCAGCCTGTACGAGACAGTGAACCCAGCCTGAACTTTCAAGCCAGTGACCAAGCATCCGTAAAGCTGCCATCTCGATATGTAACCCTCCCATCATGACAACAAATTTGTCTTCACCGAAATCATGTGGCCAATGCCATTGGATCTGTTTGGCCAAAGCAAACAAGGGTTGGTCATATGTCACAACTGGAATCTGGCCAGGATTCACAACCCTGATTGCACGTTCAACCACTGTAAGTGAATGTCGAATCATTGCAGCAGTATGTGCACTGTGTCGGAACATGGGTAACATTGAAATGATTGGTTGAGGCTGGATTTCATGCTGACACAGCTCAGAGTGATACCCTGCCCAAGTGATATTGACTGGTTCAGGAGTTTGGTTCTCAACAGAATTCATCACACAATTTAGCCAGTCAATGTCTCTTGCAACAATGTTGCTACTGCATGTCATCACTCGATCAACGTGAGGTAGGATGGGATCTGCGGATGGCAAGACACATGGTGAAACATCTGAATATGACAGCGGTAGGATAATAGCGGAAATGTTATCAGAGGCAGCGGAAAGAGACTGATGTAGTGATCGATCAACTCCGGCATTATCAACAGTTGGAAACTGCATGATAGACATAGCAGTGCCATGAAATGAAGAAACAGCTGTGTTAGAACTGACGTTATGATCAATATTATCTACAGCAGCCACAGAAAAAAGACCACCACGAAGTGCCGGAGGACATACAACATCTTGTGATCTGTAACTAGCACAGACAGTATTTGTCATTTTGTTTGAAAGCTGCATAACACGCTGATAAGAAACTGACAGTCCAAGTCTATAACATTTGTCGACAAGTTTGGCCTTACGTGTCGCAGAGTGCAACATCATACCGACATAAATTGGAAGTGGAGTCTCTTGACTGTGAGAATGTCTAATAATTGTAGAGCGTATATGAGCATCGGAATTTGTTGTTCGGCGTGCTCGTTTCACAGCATTAAATACAATTAACTGTGCAATTGACAGTGCTGCTTGATTGTTGGTGCTGTTAAAGTTACCAGGGCCTTCCAGCAGCATATTTACAAGTGTCAGTAATGTTGGTGGCACTGAGTTATTTTGAGAGAGATCATGAAAAGATCCATCAAATTCAGTTGCACAAGAAAACATTTCTGTGCGAACGAGTTTGGCTGTGTGCATCAAGTGAATGGCATTAGCATCATGACTCTCTTTAGCTTGTTTCAAAGTATTTGCCACATCATCATCAAAAGTTAGCAAAACATCTCGACCCTGTGTCACTGTTATCAAGTCTGGGAATATTTCTATTAAACGTTCTTTAAGCCTTGTAGTGTTTACTTGAGTGCTCAAACCGTGGTGTCGTTTAATTTGTTCTGTATAAAAGTCACTTAATTTGTGCAAAGTAAAGACACAAGGGGCGGTATCACCTTTTGCACTCCTCACCTCTTCCATGTAGGCAACAACTTCAGCAAGTGCAATTGAGTCTGAGTCAATTGACATCTGACAACTATCAATGTCATCAGTGGGAACTGGTGCATCGACACGATCAGCTTTTCGGTAAAATGCGAGTAAACATGTCGGGTGGTATTTATGTTCCCGTGCAGACATGTCACCGGCAGCCAATTTAGCCAGGATCATTGTGTCATTAAGCAGTTCTGCACATTTTAAGACACGATTATGAAGTTTGTCTGTAAGTGCTTGGCGTAGTTTTTCGCTACCTCGCGTTTCGCAGAAAAAACACAGTGAAGTGAAGTCTGTGCTTATAGAACCTGACGTAGCACGCGTTAGTCGTTGTGTCTTAGCTCCACTACTTTGTTCATCATGACCGTCGTCATCGTGAACGCGACGTTTACGCAAACGCTCTAGAGTTGTCGGGTGCAAAAGGGACCTGCAGTGATGGTGAAAAACAGCTTTACGCTGAGTCAACGTATTTGCAATTCCGTCCCCTTCATCCCATAAATCAACATTTAGCCCTTCTGGCAATCCTCCTAGTTCCCTAAAGCTTTCCACTAGGTCTGCCAAAGTTTTGTAACCACAACCGGCGTCGGTTTTTTTCGAGTTAGCAGGACATATTGTTTTTACTTTTTGCAAGTCCTTTTGACAAAAAATGCATTTTTGCCAATCCAACTTACTCTTTCTACTTGTCGTGGCCATTACAGACCACTGAAACAAATCAAATGAAATGAAAACAAATTAAATACAGACTTTTGTCAACTATTACATCCAAGGCAACAGATATAAACAACTACGTCTCCATAGCGAATGCATAGCAACGCGCACAAAAACATCACATATAGCCCAATACGGCAACGCATTTTCTATAAAAAAATACGTTTAAAGTCATCGAATATTTCTTTTCGCGTAAAGTTTTCAAAATGTGGCTGTAGCACTTTTAATAGTAGTCAGTAGTATCTACAGAAATATGCATATGTGATACTTGTACTTAGCGCAGTAATGATACAGGGGTTTTGTGTCGAAGAAAACATAGACTACGTTAGCTTTATCCTCGGAGAAGAAATCCGTTGGCCTATTCGTACAAACACACAAAAACAAACAGTAAACGATATATCCACACCTTGCCTATCGGCATGTGGAATATGGATAACTAACTGTTCATACGCAAAACCGTTTTGGTTGACATGGCTCGTTGTAATAGGGTATGAGTAGACGATGTAGATAATACAAGTAAAGTTTTTCCAGATGAAATTCACTATAGGCGTTGCGCAACGGTATTTTGTTGGCACTTCAAATCAGACAAGTAAGCTTCACTTTTACTGTTATTAATGTAAAAAAAACTTAACAGTTTAAAACGACTTGTAAGGACGACAGTAGCTATATCGCACAAAAATCAGCAAAAATCAAAAAGAAAAGGTGATATTACTTATCAGCACATCACCATAGAGTCAATGTGCTAACAAGTAATATCACCTTTTCTTTTTGATTTTTGCTGTTTTAGTTGTGCGACATAGCTACTGTCGTCCTTACAAGTCGTTTTAAACTGTTAAGTTTTTTTACATTAATTATGCTGTTTTATTACTTTAGCAATCTAATTTCTGCTCATCTAAAGGGCCAGAGTTCGAGGATACGCGTATGATAAAATACGATACGTAAAAATACGTACGTTTTTTTCAAAAATAAAATACGCGTATGATACGTGTGCTGGACATTTTGCAAGCTACCGACGGCCATATTTCTACTTCCAGTCTGAAATCTGACGTCACCATCGTGTTCCGCGACCCCGATTTCCTATAGAATGGGGGAATTTCGGCGATTCCGCCATAAGTGAGTGTTTTATAGCGTATTTTTCACTGCGCATGCACGAAACGGCCATATTTCCGCTTCCGATTTGAGGACGTTTTCAGTTGTT